>Ga0111175_1117_pt1 | contig 14638 bp, 11 predicted proteins | sample DeeMarSWOR324_28_FD_80228 | JGI IMG/M metagenome (GOLD analysis project Ga0111175, IMG submission 80228) | Bacteroides sp. SM23_62
AAAACCTTCGCCGGCATAATGTAAAAATCAATGAAATTATCGGGTACAGTCAGGACATAGAACCGGCCATCAGAATAATCAGCCCGGTGCAATATTGGCCAACCGTTGGTATTATCCAGGGCTGACACCACCTCCCACGAATCGTTGGTAAGATAATGGATCTGCGGAATGATAATTGCTTCTTCAATTTTTACAGTTGGTCCCCAGCCGGCCCGGAATTCACTTACATTCGCCCTCCGCTCTGTGACCCTTAGTTCTACAATGTCTTCAATGCCTTTTCCCTGGAGTGCTTTATATAATCCCGAGGTTATGGTGACATTTTTCCCGGCGGTCAGCTGGTGTTTAATTTTCTCAACAATCTGTGGATCAAATTTGGCAGAAGCTGTGAGAAAGACCATCTCTTCCCCTTCCGGGAATTCAGGAACAATATCAATGGGGATCCCGATCATCCCAAGATAATTCTGAATAAAATCTTCGCCGACAGAATGATAAGGCTTGTAACTTTTTATCCCGACCGGTTTGCCGAGATAGCCCAGCACCCGGTCAACAATTTCCAGTGAATATCCGGCCACCCTGGCATATTTTGTGGGCTCAAACATAGAACCATCCTCCTGCCTTAGCGGTTTTTTCATTTCATCAAAATCAAAACTGGTACCCGTACCCTGCCATGCAGCACGGGTATTTTCACGGAAAGGGGAGTCAAGCTGGCGAATATCAAACAGGGTAATTTCAGGTGCTTTGGCAAAAAGGGTCAGCCACAGTTGTTCGGCATATCTGTCCAGTGGATTTGAACCGCCTGTATCAACCCATCCGCCACGGTTCTGGCCTGGTTTCAGATTCTCAAAATAGCGAAATATGGCATAGCCATGGTACTGCTGCAAATGTTGGTTGCTGGTGCGGTTACGGGTTTCTGTTCCGGTATAAAGACCGTCAAACAATGGCGGCTGCTCCTCCAGGTTGAAACCTAAACCCTGAAAATGTTCATACCAGTTTGGATATTTGATTACCACCTCAACATCCGGATTAACTGCTCTGGCTGGATTCAGGACCAGATCAACAGCGGCATCCCTCATTAATTCCAGACGGAAATCTGTCCAGCTCCTATCTTTCTTTGCACCGATGCACAGGTTGCATTTGCAATTGGTAAAAAAGAAATCGTCAAGGATGACTTCATCAAAGAACCGGGCCGTATAGCTGGCAATCTCGCTGACTTTTGCACGGTCATCAGGATTCGAATAACAGAAAGTCTCGAAAAAGTTACTTTCATCCCTGGTATAGGTAATGCCTCCGGCTACTTCAATGCCCTTTGCCCTGAAAAAAGCAATCGCTGATTCAAGGATTTTCTCATCAACAATCAGCAGATCCCTGTGGGTTTCCAGGTATATTTTATCGACATGAACTCCTTTTGAAAGTTCGTCCCAGACGGTTTCGAGCCAGTTCGCATCTCCCATCTTTTCCACCTCATATGCACGGCAGTATACGGCGACTTTAAAGTTTTTATAATCCCCGGCAAAGATGTGCATTGCAAACAGTGCTGTTAAGGCAATTAAAAGTGATACTCTCAGGTTGTGCATGCTAATATGGATTTATAAGGTTGTCGTTTGAAAAATTAAATGAATAATATTTTGTGAACCAGCGCACCGATGAATTCGTCAAGCATTCTATCGTATGAAGATAATTAATAAAAAGCATGGTAAAAATCGTAATTTTGATTGTACTAATCAGGAAAACCTAGATTTATGCACAAAAAAATAGTGATTTAGATAATCAGGGCGATATTGCCATATTAGACCGGATAGAGAATCAAGCAATTAAATCTCAACAAATCTTTCATGAAAGAAGGAAGCCAAAGTAAGAATATAAACCAATGCCAAACGGATGGAACCTGTTCAAATAAAGCGTTGAAAAAATTCATATTAAACCAAACCGAATTATGAAATTATCATCCTCTCGAAATCTCTGGTGGATATTTGTCATAATAATGACGGGCCTGATTGCCTGTTCCTATAGCAGAAAGCATCAGGCCGGTAAGACAAGGCCAAATGTGTTGCTCATCTTTACTGATCAGCAAAACATAAGTATGATGAGCGCAGCAGGCAACACAAATTTAAACACACCTGCCATGGATAAAATTGCAGGGCAGGGGGTAATGTTTATGCAGAGCTACTGTACCTCGCCGGTTTGCGGGCCAGCCAGGAGCAGCATTATTACCGGACGCATGCCTCACGAAACAGGCGTGGAATGGAATGGCGATGAAATGAGGGAAGATTTACTCAATGCCGGTGAGATATTCCGAAATTCGGGATATTATACGGTTTGGGGAGGAAAATGGCACCTGCCGGAGAGTTATCCACAGCGGGCAAAAGCGAAACAAAAAAACATAAAAGGTTTCGACATTCTGCCGTTCCGTGATCCTGACCTGGACAATTGGATGCTGGGAACCGAGACCGATCCACCACTTACTGAAGCAGTGGTAAAATTCCTCAATGGATATGATCATAAACAACCTTTCTTTTTGGCGGTCAGTTACCACAATCCCCATGATATTTGCTTTTATCCCAGAAAAGATGGTTGGATGTCTTCCGAAGATTCCCTGTTGGATATTCGTTATTATGGGTTTAAGTATAAATTGCCTGATGTGATTGGCACACATCCTGAAAACTATACCGACCTACCAGCCCTTCCTGAAAATTTCAAAGCCAGTCCTGATGAACCGGTATTCATAAAGGATAAACGGCATCATCACGATGCGTATGGAATGGAGACAAAGTTGGCATATTATGAGTTTGACAGTCTGCTATGGCGGGGCTATCTGAACGCTTATCATCGGCTAACAGAATTTGCGGATGCGGAAATCGGAAAGGTCATGGAAGCACTCACTGAAAACAACTTGGATGGAAACACGATCGTTGTATTTACATCCGACCATGGCGATGGGGCAGCCTCTCATCAATGGGCTGCCAAACTCAGCCTGTACGAAGAATCCTCAAAGGTTCCATTGATCATCAGCTGGAAAAACAATATTCCCGCCGGGATAAAGGATCATCAGCATCTTGTATCTCAAATAGATATTTTACCAACCCTCTGCGATTATGCCCGGATCGATAAAACACCTTCCTTTACAGGGAAAAGCCTGAGAAAAATCATAGAAAAGCCAGCATCAGGCTGGAGGGATTATCTGGTAGTTGAACTGGCAGATTTCAAACCCGATCCTAACAGGAAAGGAAGGATGGTACGTACAGCTGATTTTAAGTATAATGTATATTCAAAAGGAGAGGACAACGAACAGTTTTTTAACCTGCGAAATGACCCTGGAGAATGTATAAACCTGGCACGAAATCCGGCCTATGAAAAAGAAATCAATAATCATCGACAATTATTGAAGGAATGGATGGATAAAACAGGCGATTACTTTTCTGGAGAAACAGGTATTGTATTCTGAGTAAATTAGACCTCCAACTCACTCAATAATGGGTGCCCAGTGAGCCATCATTAAAATGGATCCTGCAGTACCATCCATGGTAGGCTCATTTGTTGAATAATCGCCAGTATCATCGTGGTATACCACATATTTGTTCTGTACCTCTGCAAATTCGTCAGGATTGACAAGGGTCAAACCCTGCAAGGAATTATATATTGATGTAAACACCGGTCCATCTACCAGTCCACCAGGCACTTCTGATTTTGTCAATGCCCAGATGCTGGTGTGCACATCCACGGGATATTCTCCGCCTGCGGGGATTCCCGTGAACATTGATGTGCCCCAGGGATTTCTTCCGAAAAGCCAGTCCCTCTGTGCTATCAGATATTGATGATACTGAATGTCAGCAGTCATTTTCTCATACAATATCACCTGGGTAATCAAGCCGGTGAGCAGGTTATTGGAGCACCAGATAAACGGAATGCCAATACCATAGGGATTGGTCGCGGCTTTTTTCAGGGTATAATTGATACCCGTGCGATAATATTCCGCCAGTGTATCCTGGAAGTTTTTATCCACCAGATCGTGCAAGGCAAAATGACCCAGATTGATAAAAGGATAATATTGATAGTGAGCGGCAGTATCTAAATTCATCCAGGATACCGTATTGGCCATAATGGCATACCTTTTGGCCTCTTCCAGGTATGATTTTTCACGGGTAGCCTTATAAAGCTCAGCCGCTCCCCACTCCATATCATCGGCCCAGGTTTCTTCGGTATACCGGTAGGGTGCACCATAGGAATTTCCCTGCTGGAAACCCTCGTTCTCCCTGCCTAATTGATAAAGAGACCGGGCAGCATCAAGGCATTTTTTTGAATAGGCAGGATCGTTTAAATGATCTTTCCAGATGCGTGCTGCCAGTGCCATGGCTGCGGCAGATCTCCCGGCCAGGTTAGCGATACCGGTTGCTTCACTTTTATATTCTCTGAGACCCTGGGGCTGGCCGGTTGCATAATAAACGACCCGGTAACCGTTCGCACCCCAGCCATAATCGGAAGGATCATTATCAGGCATTTTCCAGCCCACATGGTCACGGTCATCGGCTACCTGGTGAAAAAGCTGGGATGGCGAAGGATGGAGTTTATGTATCCAGTCGAGTCCCCATTTTGCTTCATCCAATACATCAGGAATATCATTTGGAAATGGTTGTCCCAGCGCATTCACTCTGTCAGCAAATTTATCCGGGTACAATGCATAAGCCAGCAACATATGTGCGGTTGCATAACTGCCTGTTATAAGGTATTTTAACTGATCACCGGCATCATGCCAGCCACCACTTACATCCACATAAGTTGAATCGGGCACAGGGCCAAACATGGACCTTCCGTCTTTCTGGTGACAAACCCTGTCCAGAAAAGGATTATAACCGCATCGTTGCTGGCGCATAAAACCCAGCAGGGTTTCAGTCTGGTCCTGATACGCTTTTGAAGAAATGCAAAAACTCTGTGATCTGCTTTTCGATTTTTCCCCCTGAAGGAAATAGTTACCTGGCATTGCTATCTGGGAAAAGTCAATTTCATAGTAGTAGTCAAATGTACCCCAGCCATTGGCATTTGATCGTTTTGGTTTGAAAGCTGTTATGGTTGATTTGCTATCATCTGAAATCAGAAGAAATTTTTCCTTTATGGCTCCATGGGAAAATGCAATTGCAATTTTACTTTCCTCAGGCAGATAGCCAAGCTGGTTGATCCGGATATGGATATTATCAGGATTATCGGAAGCATCCATTTGTAATGCTTGCAGGAAAACCAGCAGGATATTTAGAAAAAATACGGTCATAATGATAGTCTATGATTATTGGTTATAAAATTCAGTTAGTTTTTTGAAATGATAATCCCTGTTTTTCAGTTCAATTATCAGATCCTCCAGGCGGTAATAAAATTTATCCGTTCGCTCCGGAGCAGTTCCAATATGGATTAATAAAATAAAGCCATTTAACCCATTGGATGATATACTTTCGAAAGATAGAATATTTCGATAGATTTGCTCGCTGCTGATATAACGATCCCCCATATCGGGTGTTGTATAATCTGCGTTCGACCGCGTACCCGGGGTGAAATTAATGAGCACAAGTCCCAATTCAGCTGTCCAGTTACTTATTTGCTGGTTATACCATTCATACGGGGGTATGAAAAAGAAAGCCTCCTTTCTGTCAATGCCAAAAGCGGCCATCTCTTTGTAGTTATTCAAGAGGTCGGACGTAAATTCTTCCTTGCTGACCAGCAGGGAATCACGGTTGGTCCAGGAAGCATAAAGCAAATGTTTATCCGAATGGGGACCCAGGTAGTGGCCCTGATTTATGAGTTCCTTTATCAACTTGTTATTTTCGGAACAGCGGTAAAAATCGCCTGTAAAGAAAAAATGTGCAGGCACTTTCTGTTTTTTTAAAACCTGGCTTATCCATTTTCCGCCATCGTTGAAATCACCGCCGGTGAATGTAAGGTAAATGTTCTTTTCAGTTGTATCCGCCCGTTCAAGTCCCCCGTACTTGAAAATTACATGCTCTAAAGAATCGGCATTAGCAGACTCCTGCGCAGTGACCACAGATGCCATGAGGCACAGACAAAGAGAAAATATCGTATTTAAATACCGGTTCATATTCAGACCCCTGCAACCCGTCTTTTATACTCAGCCAAAGCAGCATCCAACCGCTGGTGGGCGGTAGTGTCACCGGGCACATTATGTGATGGATGGATGTATAGTTTTACATCTCTGTCTGCAAGGATTTCAGCTACTGTTGTGATGGTCATCCATACAACACTCACATAGGCATGCGTAGACAGGGGCCCGATTTTATCCTGGTGATTTTTTAGATCCACGCTGGCATCCTGAAGGGGTACACAGGAATCGACAACAATATCCGCGATCTCAAAAATATTCTTGCCACAGGAATGTCTAGATTTTTTATCTTTGGATTCTTCTGCTGAACCAAAAACCACAACAGACATTCCCAGTTCTTTTGAACGCAGTGCCACATCAATATTGACATTATTGATCCCGGTGTGTGAAAACAACCACATGGTATCACGCTCATCGAAATTATATCCTTTCATAATTTGATTTCCGTACCCTTCAACCCGTTCCAGGAAAATAAATTGATGCACGCCCATGTCGCCGACGATATGGGTAAAAAATGATAGTGGCAGCTCAATAATTGGATGAAATCCGACAAACCCGCCAATTCTCGGATACATTTCTTCAACCGGCAAGGTAGAATGACCGCAACCAAAAGTGTGTACCCATCTTCCTGCTTCAATGGAATCAGCCATTACAGTGGCCGCTTTTGTAATGTTCTCCAGTTGGGTTTCTTCAATCTTATCCATTATTCTTCTGGCATTCTCCAGCCATTTCTTTGCTAGCATGGTTTAAAGTTTATAAGGTTTTATTTTAATTATTTTGCCTGACAATATTTGGAAGCTTTACCGTGGCAATCAACAGTAGAAAAAATGTACAAAACAATAATACCAACGGATATTTATCAATGCCAAACTTTTGGGCAATTAACCCCATCAGGAAATTCATAAAAGTATTACCAATAATGGCAATAAAAAACACAAAACCAAAAGCTGTGCCCCGGAGCTTAATATATAATTCGCCAACATACCCCAAAATCACAGGAAATCCCGAAGCAGTGCCAATACCCAGTAATACAAAGCCGGTAACAAACCAGATCCATGTATGCGATAAAAGTAAAAGGAATACGCCTATAAAAATGACAACAATAGAACATTGTAGAACATGTAATGGTTTTAATTGCCTGAGAAGGGATGACAGTAACAGCCTTGTAAGGGTAAGGCTCAAAACATAAATGCTTAAAGCATAGAGAGCATCGGCTGATTTAATGGTATTTTCATGCTGGAGAAAGGTAGTACTCCAATTGCTTATGATACCTTCCAGGGCACTTTCAAAAAATAAAAACATACCCAGTATCAAAAGGTGCGTATCTTTTATCATGACCAGTCCAGATTTAATAGTCATTCCCTGCTTCTGTTTCGCCGGCGGATAAGAAATGCTCGCAAAATAGATCAGAGGCAGAATGATAGCGAAGCCAGTATACTGTAATATGCTCTCAAAGGACCAGGAAGATGATAATACTGCCATTAGAACTGGTACTCCAAAAGCACCAATGCCATAAAAAACACCCAAGAAACTCAAGTTTGCACTCCTTTTCCCCGGTTTTTCTGCACTGATATCTGCCACCAGGGCACTGGTTGCACCATTGAAGGCTCCCCCGCCAAATCCAATTAAGAGAAAAGAGACCTGTAAAGTGAATAAGCCAGGGGCAAAAGCAATACCCTCGATGCCAGCAATAGTGAGCACTGAGCAGATAAGGAAAAGGTTTCGGTAACTATATCGATCAACGACGGGGCCAAACACAAGAGAACCAATGAGTATTCCTGCAGGCAGAATGGAAGCCAGCGAACCTGCCTGGATCTTATCCAAATCGAATTTTTCAATTACGGAAGGAAAAATGGAACCTAAACTGATGATTACTACGCCAAACAATAACATACCCAGGCAGGCAGCTGTAAAAACAAACCAGAAATTAAATTTTTTTGTCATATTTTATTGGATTTCAGGGACAGAAATCCGGCACCATAAAGTCCTGCATCACTCCCCAGTTTTGATGGTTCAAATTTGACCTTGTCAATACTGACAGGTTGTGCCCATTTTTTAGCCTCCAGGTATATCTCATCGAGAAACTGAACCGCCGGGCCAAACACACCGCCTCCAAATATTATTTTTTCCGGATTAAAAAGACTCACCAGGTTGGCACTTGCTTTACCCCAAAACCGGATGGACTGGTCAATTACTTTTTTTGCCAGGGGATTTCCTTCTTTGAGTGCTTTGAAGATATCGTTGGGCATCATCTGTTCTGCTGCCAGTTGATCGGCATCTTTGGAAAATTCTGAATCATGAGCCTTAATATCCTTTGCTGTTCTGGTGATCCCTGGTCCTGAAGCGTGATATTCAAAGCAACCATGTTTTTTGTATGCTGGTATAAAGGGGTCTGTTAATGCCCACCACCCTATGGCTCCGGCAATGTCATCAGCACCCCGTAAAATCTGGCCGTCTATCAGTATCCCGGCGCCGATGCCAGTCCCCACTGCAAGAAAAATGACATGTTTACAACCTATTGCAGAACCTTTCCAGGTTTCTCCCAAAATATAACATGCCCTGTCACTGTCTATGCTAATATCCATATTTTCGAGTTTGTCATTAAGCTCTTCCAACAATGGAAAATCATCCCAACCGGGAATATTTGGCGCCCAAACCCTGCCCGTTTTTAAATAATGGATACCAGGTACTGCCACTCCGAGTGTATTTATTTGCATGCTGTTTTTAGATGCCCAGTCGAGAAAAGATTCAATTAACATAAAAATTTGTTCGCCAACCTCATGCCCGGTCTTATTTTCCAGGTATAATACTTTCTTTGGCGAAACCATACCTTCGGAATCAAATAAAGCCCCGGCTATTTTGGTCCCACCCAGATCGATTCCCAAGCCAACACTTTCCGGATTTTTGCTGCCTTGATGCATATATGATTTTATTTTTTGAAGTTAAATATTCTGGTATTTCAGTTGGAGAATGCTCAGTTATTTTTAAAATTAAAAGAATTATTTGAACATTGGTTTTCAAAATTTATTCTGCTATGAAAAAGCCACAGATTATTTTACTGACTTTGCTGGTCCTGTTATTGGTACAATGCAATAAAGAACAACAATTGTCAGGACCACCACCCTTTGCCAGGGTGAAGTCTCCTGAATTCAATCCCGACAGCACTATCACTTTCAGGATTTGGGCACCCAAAGCCACGGAAGTAAAACTTCAGTGTGCCGCGCTTATTGGAGACCAGTCTGATTTGTTGGAGCGTTTTGATGAGGAATATTGGCGCATTACCATTAAACCGGTTACATCGGGACTTTTCTATTACAAGTTCATGGTGGACGGTGTTCAAACGCCGGATCCGCTGAATGCTGTAACCAGTGGAAATTCAAGTTTAATTACCGTACATGGAAAGGAGACGGACTTCTTTAAAGTAAAAAATGTGCCTCATGGTATAATTCACAGGCACCTTTATCATAATCCTGCCATTGAGGCAGTAAGAAGTTGCCAGGTATATACGCCTGCTGAATATGAAGATCATCCGGATAAAAAATACCCTGTGCTTTTTCTTTTTCATGGCAGTGGTGGCACGGATGAGTCCTGGTTCAGAGAAGGCAAGGCGAATCATATACTTGATAATTTAATTGCTGAAAATAAGGCCCGCCCTATGATCGTAGTTACTCCCTACGGACATACAGTTGAACCTGGCACACATAACTGGCCATTTGTTCAGGAACAAGGTGACTTTATCCAGGATTTTAACCAGGTGCTGATACCCCTTTTAAAATCTATCTACCGAATCGATGATAATCCCGGTAAATGGGCTTTGGCTGGATTCTCAATGGGCGGTTATCATACCTTGAAAATAGGCTTGAATCAATTGGACCGGTTTGAGAACCTGGGACCTTTCAGCTGGGGCGGGGATCAAAAGTTCTTTGAGGAAAATGCACCTCACGTTCTTCATGATCCCGAACAAATTAATAAGAGGCTAAATGTATTTTTTATGGCATGTGGCAAGGATGATTTTCTTTTTGAAAGGTCTGAAAAAATGGATTCTCTCCTTACCCATTTAGGCATCGACCATACTTTCCATGTTACAGATGGAGGGCACGATATGAGGAACTGGAGGAAGTATCTTTATCAATACACGCAAACTTTATTTCAGGACTGATCTGATTTATCCTGATATTTATCCTTGTGATGCCAATACCAAACTTTAAAATTTGAAGAAATGAAACAAATGATCAGAATCAGCATGGTAATTGTCTATATGACAATATTATCCGTGCCCACCCTGTTGGGCCAGGGAACAAAATCCGAAAAGGATACCCTGGTAGTACTATGGACAAGCGGTGACATAGAAGTGGCTGAAAAAATGGTTTATATGTATGTGTACAATGCAAAGAAAGCCAAATGGTTTGATGAGGTTATTTTCATTATCTGGGGACCTTCAGCTAGACTGCTGGCAGATAATGTAAAACTGCAGGAAGAAGTAAAAAAAATGCAGGAAATGGGTATCCGGACAGAGGCCTGTGTAGCTTGTGCCAGGATGTATGAGGTGGATGATGATCTTCGTGAATTGGGAATTGATGTTAAAGGAATGGGAAAGACCTTGTCAGATTATCTGAAAGATCGATATCCTATATTGACATTTTGAGAAAGATTTTGCCATGAGTAAGAAATTAGGTATCCTGGTGATTCGTGGTTCCGGGGAGTCGGGTTTTAAAAAACAGGAAAAATTCCTGGGAAAAATATACCGGAAACTTGATAAAGAAGGGTTTCCGGCCGATCAAATACACCATGAGATGGTTGACTGGTATGGACCTTTACAGGTACAGCAGGAAAGTGCCCTGGAAAGAATCTATGCTGCGAACATTAAGCTAAGATCCAGAGCAACACGCAGACTGATCGTCACCAACATAGGTGATCTGATTACCTATGGCGGGAAGCCTAATACGCAAAGCAACGGGTATGAAGACACTCACAAACTGGTTCATCAGAGCATGCTTGCCTTAAAGAGTATGCTGGCAGAAAATGCACCACTTGTCGTCCTGGCGGCATCCATGGGCACTGAAATCATCAGTAACTATATCTGGGACAGGCAGCATGCAACAAGCCCCGATCCATTAGGAGGCTCTCCATTTGAAAGATTTGAAACACTTACAGGCTTATTTACATTTGGGAATAATTTCCCGATTTTTGCGGCCGCCCATGATATTGATGCCATGGAGCCCATCACATTTCCATCTCCAAATCTGGCCCCAAATCTATTGGCCAAAGCGGTATGGGAAAACTATTATGACAAAAACGATTCCATGGGTTATCCTATTAAAGCACTGAATTCAAAGTATGCTGCAGCCAACCTGACGGACATCCAGATCAATGTTGGTAATCTACTGACCTATTGGAATTTGCTCTCTCATTTTGGATATTGGAGATCAAAAAAACTGGTAAGACGAATTGCTGGCTACATAAAAAATATCATGTCCGATCCCGCCTGACCATTATTCTGCAAAGAATCCGGTAAACCTGCTTTTATAGTTACATTTGCACGACAGTCTGCATGGATATGAACAGAGCATTAATCATTTTGCCAATCATATTGATAAACAGCCATTGTTTTGTGGCGCAGGATGTTACCATTGTGGCAGACACACAAAACCTTGCCTTTGATCTGGGGGAGGTACAGGTGATTGGACAGAGAAGCAACCCTCATACCAGTACGCTCAGGCAGGACGACCTGGTCAAAAACCAGAAAAGGGATGTATCCGGGGCCCTGGTATTGTTATCCGGATTAAATTATGTACAGGTTGGTCCGAGAAACGAAGGCATGGTGAATATCCGGGGGTTTGACCTGCGTCAGGTCCCGGTATATATGGACGGTGTGCCTGTGTATGTCTCCTATGACGGGTATGCGGATCTGGCACGTTTCCTCGTATCGGACCTGGCTAAAATTACCGTGACAAAAGGGGAAACCTCCCTGCTGCTGGGGGCGAATAACCTTGGGGGAGCGATCAATTTGATCAGCCGGAAACCTGTATCAAAACTGGAGATGGATGCTTCAGCAGGGGTTGTCTTGAACCGGAAAGGTTGGGGTGGCTGGCAATCAGATCTCAATATGGGTAGCCGGTTTGAAAAGTTTTACCTGCAGGCCGGTATTGCCTATATCGATATGAAACCATTTGCTACCTCGGGAAAACACAGGGCCCCTTCACCCGGTCACTCCGGGATACAGGAAAACTCCCAGCATAACGATTTCAGATATTCCATGAAATTCGGGTTTACCCCCAATTCTGATGACAGCTATGTGCTGAGTTACCAGTTACAGCATGGGGTAAAGGGTGTTCCCCCATACGCGGGTGCCGATCCCAACCAGCAACTCAGGTACTGGCAATTTCCGGCTATCGATAAACAGGGGATCCACTTTAACAGCAAGACAAGCCTGGGTGCAGATAAGCTTCTGCAGCTGAGGTTCTTTTATGAAGACTACTTCAGCGATCTGAGAAGTTATGATGACAGCACCTATACATCCCAGGACCGCAGATCATCCTTTACGAGCATATATGATGATACCTCCGTTGGAGGTTCCGTGATATTCTCCATGAAGCCCGGTAAAAAGAATGAGTTGAAAGCAGCCATTAATATCATCAATGATCATCACCGTGAGAAAAACACACATCCGGTGGAACAATCCTTAAGGCATTTTCGCGATGTCACTTTTTCAGTGGGCGTTGAAGATTATTATAGAATCAGTGATAAGTTTAGCACAGAATACGGTATCAGCTATCATATCAGGAAAAATTTACAGGCCGACAACTATGATGAAACAGCAGATTCCATCTTTGCCTTTCCAGGACACCGGGATGAAGCTGCCAATATGCGGATTGGCCTTCAATACCTGATCACCCCGGAACACCAGCTGCATGCCAGCCTGTCGAGGAAAACCAGGTTTCCAACCATGAAGGACAGGTACTCTTACAGGCTGGGACGCTCCATACCCAATCCCGGACTAAGATCAGAAGTTTCCTGGAACATGGACATTGGCTATACATTTACCACTAACACTGTGTTCCGGTTGAAAACAGCCGTATTTTACAGCAGGCTTTTCCATTCCATACAGGCTGTTTATGGGATGGACCCCGAAAATTCAGCAGTTTACCAATATCAAAATACCGGGAATGCGGAATTCTATGGCTGGGAGGTTGATCTGGCCTTGAACCCCGTTTCAGGATTGCAGACAGGCCTGCAATACACCCTGATGGAACGGTTGAACCTTAGCCATCCCGAACTTAAATTTACAGATGTGCCGGCACATAAATTACTCGCATTCCTGAATTATACTTTGTTTTCCCGCCTGTTCCTTAACCTGAATGGCATGTATAATTCCTCCAGGGTTAGTTCAACAAACGGTTTGTTTCAGACCGGGCCCTTTTTCACCATGGATTTTATAGCCTCCTTTGCCCTGTTTGACTCGCTATCCCTGGAAGCATCTGTCAGCAACCTTTTTGACGCCAGTTACAGCTATGTGGAAGGGTACCCGGCACCTGGCAGACAATATTATCTGGGATTGCGTTACAAACTCAGATAGTATCTAAAAACCATCCATTACGCTGGTTAATTCATTTTTTTGTGTTCCCTGCTGGAGGCATCCTTACGTACCTCGCCCGTTTCTATCAATATCAGGATCAAGAAAGGGAGAAATTATACAAAAATGAAGCCTTCCCCACCAGTTTATTAAACCAGCTAAATCTTTGCTGGATATACGGTGATTGCGCGAACTACCTTGCATCATGTAAGTTCCTGCCAGAACGGTCCAGGTTTACCTGGTTTGACTGGCATCAGGTTCAGCTGTATTGACTTTGGATATATATAAAATTATACCATCCTGCTAACAAAGTCAATGGATTCTCAATACAGCCCCAAACTTGATATTACTCAGGTTACCGACATTATCTGTGGTGATGTAAAGGTCCTTATATACCTTCGATACCCTTACAAAATCCAGATACAATCCCAGTTGTAACTTATCATTCAGTTTAATGGGGATGGTTGAAAGTCCGAATGCCGGACCTATCGAAAAATTATCCAGGGTATAATCCGGAACAGTTCCGCTATCGGTGAATTTATGGTAGAGGATGTATCCTGCCGAAAGACCCAGTTTGATCTGAAGCTGTCCCTCGTCATTACTGTCGCGGAACAATTGAAAATTGTAGGTCAGAGGGAACCTTAATTCGCCAAATTTTAAATCTCTTTTCCCGTCGTAATTCTCTCCGGCGTCGAAATACATCCAGGATTGATTGTAGGTTAGAAAGTCAAGCCCGGTTTCGACAAGCCTCCTGTTTATGTTTACAGCAGGATGAACACCCAGGTTGACGCCCATCTTGGTTGCTCCTGTGACAGCATCCATCTTGGTATCTTCGATGATGCCGCCCCAGCTTCCTCCGGCCTGGATATGATAACTTGTCTTTGTCACTGCACATCCGGCAAGCAAAAAAATCACAGGAATGGTCAGACAGATATATTTCATTTGTTTCTACGTTAGTTACTGGC
>Ga0111175_1140_pt1 | contig 14637 bp, 10 predicted proteins | sample DeeMarSWOR324_28_FD_80228 | JGI IMG/M metagenome (GOLD analysis project Ga0111175, IMG submission 80228) | Bacteroides sp. SM23_62
CGAACAATGGCCAGCCTTCACCGGTGGCGCCCAGGTTCTCATGTCCGGTTGAGATCAAGGCACGCAGATCCTGCGGGGTCATGCCGGGCTCGACCTGTGAAAACGCCCACTGGTATGCTTTTTTGGTGATCCTGTTTGCCAGTTCCATATAGGAAAGTTCTTTCTCGGTTTTTATGCCCCTGCAAGGGTCAATTATACCAGATCCATCCACAAGTTCCTGGCTGGCCTGTTTCCTGATCCCTTCCACCACAAAATTCCGGACATTCGGGTCAATGGCTATCCTCTTTACCGGTGTGGCCAGTGATTTAAAGACATCTTTAAGCAATACATAGGGAGACTCATGTTCCTCCCAGGTCCGGATATCATCACCAAAACGGATCACTTCTGCTGCCCGGGGAGCCTCGAAACCGGGCGAGACCCATACCGGATCTCCTGAAAGCGGAAATACCACACCAAAAACACGCTCGCTGGACCACCAGCTGACATCAAAGAAATACTTCATATTGGTCCCCCCTTCGATCCACAGGGCATCAATCTTCTGTTTGGCCATCAATCCCCTGACCTTCTCCTGCCTGGCCATATAATCCTGGTCAGCAAGGGGCTGCACGTCCCTGGTGAGATCTTCCAGGACTGTGTTCTCCGTACCTTTTCCGGTACATGACTGGATAAATGCAGGGACCAATCCAGCAAAAGCGAGAGAAAGTCCCCCGGTCCTGACAAAACTCCTCCGGTCATATTTCATAATTCAGATATCTGTTGGTTATTCAGTGACTGTATCCCTGTTCCGGAATTCTTCAATGGGTGTGCAGGAACAAACCAGGTTCCTGTCCCCATACACATCATCCAGGCGCCCTACAGCAGGCCAGAATTTATTTTCCCTGATCCATCTCAGGGGAAATGCGGCTTTTTCCCTGGCATAGGGATGTTTCCATATATCTCCGGCGGTTTCATCTGCGGTGTGAGGGGCATTTTTCAGGACATTGCCATCGGCCGGGGCTTTACCATCGCGGATCTCCATAATCTCATCATAAATGGATCTCATCGCCTCTATGAACCTGTCCAGTTCTTCTTTTGACTCACTTTCCGTGGGTTCGACCATAAGGGTACCGTGGACAGGGAAGGACAATGTTGGTGCATGAAATCCATAATCCATCAAGCGTTTTGCCACATCAGCCTCGGTTATATCACCGAATTGTTTGAATGGCCGGCAATCCAGGATCATCTCATGCCCAACGAACCCATTTTCACCGGTATAAAGCACTTCAAAACAATCCTTCAGGGAGGCTGCCAGGGGCCCGCCCATCAACTTTATGTAAGCATGGGAAATCGCAAGTATGCTTGCACTGCCCCAAGGGGCTCCTGAAACGGCAGGGATCCCTTTAACACCGCCGGTTTCAGCAAGCTTGTGGGTAGGCAGGAATTCCACCAGGTGGTCTGCGACGGCAATGGGTCCCATGCCGGGTCCGCCCCCGCCATGCGGTATGGCAAAGGTCTTATGCAGGTTCAGGTGGCAGATATCGGCTCCGATCAGGGCCGGATTGGTCAGCCCGACCTGTGCATTCATATTCGCACCATCCATATATACCTGTCCCCCGCAATCATGCACCGCCTGTATCATTTCCTTCACCTTTTCTTCAAAAACCCCATGCGTGGAAGGATAGGTTATCATGAATGCCGCCAGCTTGTCCCTATGGTTCTCTGCTGATTGCCTGAGGCAATCCAGGTCTATGTTCCCGCGTTCATCACAATCCACCACCACCACCTCCATTCCGGCCATGACAGCGCTGGCAGGATTGGTTCCATGCGCCGAAGCGGGTATCAATACCACATTCCTGTGAGCTTCACCACGGCTCCTGTGCCAGGCCCTGATCACCATGAGTCCGGTAAATTCCCCGGAGGCACCCGAATTGGGCATCAGCGACACCTCATCGAATCCGGTGATTGCTTTCAGGTCACTCCTGAGTTCATGGAACAACTGGTGGTAACCTTCAGCCTGGTCAACGGGAATAAAAGGATGAAGGTTCCCGAATTCAGGCCAGCTGAGGGCAAGCATCTCGATGGCCGCATTTAGCTTCATGGTGCAGGAACCGAGTGAGATCATGGAGTGGGCCAGGGAAAAATCCTTTCTTTCCAGTTTTTTAATATACCTCATCATTTCGGTTTCCGAATGATACCGGTTGAAGACATCCTGAATCATGAAATCATCATTTCTCCTGAACCTGGCATCGATACTATTTTGACCGGATATCCCTGTGAGCGGAACAAACTTTTCTTCAGCGAGTACGGCGAAAACCTGCAGTATCTTGTTCAGATCTTCCAAACCCACTGTCTCGTCCATGCTGATCCTGACGGTACGTTCATCAGGGTAATAAAAATTAATCTCGTACTGGAGGGCTACCTCCCGGACCTTCCCGCTTGTAAGGCCTTCCGGAAGCCTGATGGTCAGCGTATCAAAAAAATCCCTGACGGGTAAGATAAATCCAAGTTTGTTCAACCTGTCTGACAGAAGACAGGCAGCAGCGTGGATCTCAGTGGCAATACTTTTCAGTCCACCCGGACCGTGATAAGCCCCGTACATCCCTGCCATCGTGGCCAGCAGGGCCTGAGCAGTACAGATATTGGATGTGGCACGTTCCCTTTTGATATGCTGTTCCCTTGTCTGCAGGGCCATGCGCAGGGCAGGATTTCCATGCCGGTCAACAGAGACCCCGATGATGCGGCCGGGGATATTCCGTTTAAAATTCTCTTTTGTGGCAAAATAGGCCGCATGGGGACCCCCATAGCCCATGGGAATGCCAAAACGCTGTGTGGACCCGATCACCACATCGGCTCCCCAGTCCCCTGGGGGGACCAGGACAGCCAGGCTTAACAGATCAGCAGCCACCCCGACAAGTATGTTTTTCGTATGGGCATCAGACACAAATTCGCGATAGTCAATGATACTGCCATCAGCTGCCGGGTATTGTAACAGGGCACCAAAATACCCCCCATCCAGTGAGGCTGATTCAAGAGGACCAAACACCAGCTCAATCCCCAGGGGTTCTGCATGAGTTGTAAGTAAATCCAGTGTCTGGGGGAAGGTATTCTCATCTGCAAAGAATTTTACCGTACCTTCCCTGACCATTGTCCTCGACCTGGCATTGTACATCATGATCATGGCTTCCGAGGCTGCCGTAGGTTCATCGAGCAGGGATGCATTGGCGATTTCAAGGCCGGTCAACTCCATGACCATGGTCTGGAAATTAAGGAGGGCTTCCAGCCTGCCCTGCGATATCTCTGCCTGGTATGGAGTGTATGAGGTATACCAGGCCGGATTCTCGAGTATGTTTCGCTGGATCACCGCAGGCAAAATGGTATTATAATAGCCCAGGCCAATGAATGACCGGTAGACCTTGTTCCTGGAAGCAATTTCTTTGAGTGTCCTGAGATATTCATATTCACTGATCCCTTCCGGTAAGTCCAGGGGATTCTCCATACGGATGGAGGCAGGAATGGTTTGGTCTATTAATGCTTCGAAGTTACTGGCCCCTATCTTCCCGAGCATCAACGTTGCATCATTTTTACGGGGACCAATGTGGCGGTTGGTGAACTGATCCATTTAAAACTTGTTTAAAGATTTGACTTCTATGAAAAAAAAGGATTTGACTGCTTTTCTATCCCTATCGTAGTATCCGGACCGTGTCCCGGGTATACCCTTACCTCCGGATCGAGTATTAACAATTTCTGACGGATGCTACTTACCAGGCTGTCGTAATCACCACCTGGCAGATCGGTCCGGCCAATACTTCCCTGGAATAATACATCTCCTGAAAACAGGCATTGCTGATCCCTGTTCAGCAGTACGATCCCTCCAGGAGAATGCCCGGGAATATGAATTACCTCGAACATCGAGTCACCGAAAGTGACCGTATCACCTTCATTCAGAAAGCCAGTGGGTTCGGGAGGAGTTTGTACTTCCAGTCCGAAGAACTCCCCCTGTGCAATACTGGCTGTAAGCAGCGGCTGTTCACTGGGATGGATCAGAAAAGGAAGCTGAAATTGATCATGAAGAAATGCCGTCCCCAGGATATGGTCAATGTGGCAATGTGTGTTGACTATCTTTACAGGTTTCAGGTCATTCTCCTCAAAATGAGCCAGTAACAGATCCTGCTCTTCAGGCTCCTGGCAGCCAGGATCCACTATCAGGCACTCCCGGGTATCATCAGATATGACATATGTATTTTCCCTGAAAGGGTTGAATTCGAGTCTTTTTATTGTGATCATAAATATGAGATTCAGTTTAATCTTCCAGCCCTTTCAGTAAGGGCACGAATGCAAAGGTTCCATGCTCGGACTGTTCGAAATCAGTCTTCGCCTTCCTGACAATACGGATCATTTTCTGGCTGTTTCTGTCCCCGACCGGAATGACCATGATTCCTCCCACCTTCAGCTGCCCTTTTAACGCTGCCGGTACATCTTCAGCACCGGCCGTAACCAGGATCCTGTCAAACGGACCATAGCTTGGCTTTCCCTGGTATCCATCCCCATAAAAAAACTGCGGCTTATAGCCCAGCATGTGCAGGTTCTCCTGTGCCTTCAGGAATAATTTCCGCTGCCTTTCGATGGTAAATACTGATGCTCCCAGTTCAAGCAACACTGCTGTCTGGTAACCGGAACCGGTACCTATTTCGAGAACACGGGTATGTGGCGTGATTTCAAGTAATTGGGTCTGAAATGCTACCGTATAAGGCTGCGATATGGTCTGGCCCTCCCCTATCGGAAAGGCCTGGTCCTTGTATGAAAATGCGATAAAACCGCTGTCCATGAACAGGTGCCTGGGAATCTTTCCGATGGCTTCAAGGACCCTCTCATCACGGATGCCTTTTAAACGGATGGTTTCTACCAATTGTTTCCGTAAACCTTTATGCCGGTAGGTATCATTCATCAATATTTCCGATCCTGCAAATTTGAAACTTTTTTAACAAAAAAAGACCAGTAGTTGAAAAGTATTTAGTATCTAAACTGCTAAATGCTTTATGTTTGCAGAAACGCATGATCTTCAATGCTTAAGATTGGAATTATCGGGGATTATGATCCAGTCGCGAGTTTAAGCAGAATTCTTTCTGATCTTTCAACTTGTTCATTTTCTGGTTGCTACCATCCCAGTCCTGATCGTACGAACCTTTTCTCGGACACTTTCAACATACCGGTATTTTCATCCTATGAGGCATTCCTTGAGAGCTGTGATGCCATCATTGTTGACCATACAGATGAGATAAACTCAAATCATATTATCCAGGCCATCAAAGGATCCAAACATATACTTCTTGAAAAGCCACTGCAATGGCAGGATGAGGAGCTTGAATATCTTTTTAAGCTGGCGGAAGAAGCCCAGATCCTTTTCAAGTTCAGGGAATCTTTCCTTTTTCATCCTGTGTTAAAAGCCGCAGAACCCTATATTCAGCATCCGACATTTATTGATTACCAGATAGGCATATCATCGGAGACCCCCTCAGAACAGTTGCCAGACCTGATCATACGTGCCCTTGTACAATGCCTGGATGCCATATTTTACCTGAATCCTGCCCGGATCAAAAAGACAAGTACCGTCTTCTCCCCGGATCTGTTCGGCTTTCCAGGTGTTATCCACGGCAGGCTTGAATTCGATAATGGCTGCATCTCAAATATTACCTGTAACGGATATGCAGAGCAAAATAAATCTGCCTGCCTTATCTACCAGGAAAACCGTCATGCGAATTTGAATTTCTTCAACCAAAAGTTGGTCGTTAAGGATAAACTTCCTGAAAATGATAAGCCCAAGTCATTTACTGTCCCTATTAGATCCAAGGATCCGGTTGCTGAGGAGATATGGAATTTCATCGATATGATCCTGAACAAGAGTTTCTATCTTGCCCCCTTTCATAATTATTATCAGTCCTTTATGCTGGCCAGGAAAATGATCGAAAACCTGCCTGTCCATGCCATGGCAGAGTAGGCTATTCTTCTCCGGAGAAGACCTGTTATAAAAAACCTGCCTTTAGACAATTATTCTTGAAAAAAACAGTTAATATAAAATGGTTTATTCTGTTCCATTCTAAATCAGAGCTTATCTGGCAATTCCCAATCTTTTGTGAACAAAAAAAGCCTGGTAATACAATATCTCCTGTTCGATTTTATTTCAGCCTCACTGAGCTGGGCCATTTTCTATATTTATCGTAAGGTAGAGGTAGAACCACAGGTATTCGGATATGAAATTCCTTTCGAACTGGGTGTAAAGTTCTATACCGGCATTATAGCCATCCCCCTTTTCTGGCTGACACTGTATTACCTGGCAGGGACCTACCAGGATGTAATTGTAAAATCCAGGCTAAGGGAACTTGGCCAGACCTTTATCCTGGTCCTTGCCGGCGTGATCATTCTCTTCTTTGCCTTGATCCTGGACGATGTTATCGTATCCTATAAGGATTACTATACATCCTTTCTTGTACTTGCAGGCCTGCAGTTTATACTCACCTATATTCCCCGTATCACCTTAACCACGATTATATCGAAAAGGGTACAGCAAGGCAGGATTGGTTACAATACATTAATGATCGGCTCCAATGAACTGGCGGTGGAGATTTACCATGATATTGAACAGGGTAACCTCCCGGGAGGAAGGATCATCGGATATATCAACGGTGATTCCACAGGGGAATACAAGCTGGAAGAGCTTACCAGGCACCTTGGATCCATTAAGGATGTAAAACAGATCATCGAGCAGTACGATATAGAAGAAGTGATCATCGCACTCGATATGTCAGAACATGAAGACATCAGTAATATTATCAATACACTGGGTGGATGTAATGTCAGGATCAAGGCCGTTCCCGATATCCATGATATTGTGACAGGCAAGGTGAAAGTTACCACCATCTTCGGCACACCCCTCATCCAGATATCACATGCACTTCTACCGATCTGGCAGGAAAACCTGAAGCGATCGATCGATGTGCTGTTCTCCATCCTGGCCATGATCCTGCTTTCACCACTGACGCTGTTTCTCATCATTGGTGTAAAAATCAGTTCAAAGGGGCCTGTGTTGCACAGGCAGGAAAGGATAGGGCGATATGGTAAGCCATTTACCCTCTACAAATTCCGTTCCATGCATGCTAATGCTGAAAGGAACGGCCCGGAACTCAGCCGTATAAATGACAGCAGGCTCACAAATTTCGGTAAATTCATGAGAAAAAGGAAAATGGATGAAATACCCAATTTCTGGAATGTGCTCAAAGGTGAGATGTCGCTTGTCGGACCCAGGCCTGAAAGGAAATATTATATTGACCAGATCGTTCAAAGAGCCCCCCATTATATTCACCTGCATAAAGTGAAGCCGGGGATCACTTCATGGGGACAGGTAAAATATGGCTATGCCATGAATGTGGATGAAATGATCAAGCGCCTTAAATACGACCTCCTGTATATAGAAAACATGTCCCTTTTCGTGGATTTTCAGATCATGATCTTTACCATTCTCACCCTGCTCAGGGGGAGGCATATTTAAACCTGACGCTTTTAATAACCTTGTATATCGGTCCCTCGCGACGTAAAACACTCTCATAATAAACCAGTTGCCTGATGGTGCTTTCCTGGAAGTGATAATCCCTGTAAGCATGCAGCAGATCCTTCATGGCCTCCTTGTTTTGCATCGATTTTATCCGGGCCAGGGTCAGGTGGGGACTGAAATCCCTTCTCTCGATCCGGAATCCAAGGTTTTTCAATTCCCTGTCAAGTTCAGCTTTCAGTTTCCGGAGTACGGGGTCTATATCCAGGCCAATCCACAGTACCCTTGGATCCCTGATACTCCTGAACAATCCCAGTCCCCTGTACTGTACCAAAGGAGCATCGTAAGCAGGAACGATCCTTTTGAGCATTTCTCCTGTAAGGTTTACCTGATCAGGACTGGTATCTCCCAGGAATGCCAGCGTGAAATGCAACTGCACCGTACTTACCCATTTTATTCTCTCACCTTTGAGGCAGGTCTTACTGTGAAATATACAATCTCTTATCTTCTCTCCCGGATTTGTTTTTATCGCTATAAAGGTCCGCTTCATCATCTGATGCTCATCTTAAATGGATTATTACTGGATTTGAATGTAAAAAATGAATAATTTTAATTGGTTAATAAATACAACTATAAGTTATGAAAAAGTTTGCAGTTGTTCTATCAGGATGCGGAGTATATGATGGGGCCGAGATCCACGAAGCAGTCCTTACCATGTTTGCCATAGCCAGTAACGGTGCCACCTATGAAATTTTTGCACCTGACATCGATCAACATCATGTGGTGAATCATCTGACGGGGACCGAGATGGATGAAACACGCAATGTATTGATCGAATCAGCACGCATCGCCCGGGGAAAGATCAAACCTCTGGGTGAATTCAGCGGGAAAGAGTTCGATGCCATCATATTCCCGGGAGGTTTCGGGGCTGCCAAGAACCTTTCTTCCTTTGCTTTCGATGGCAGTAATTGCTGGGTCAACAGCGACATTGAAGCTGTCATCAGAGAGATGGTCTCCCTGGGCAAACCGATAGGAGCATTATGTATATCACCCGTTATCCTGGCAAAGATCCTGGGCGATGTGGAATTGACCATCGGTGACGATGCCGGAACCATTTCAGCCATCGAGGAAATGGGTGCCACGCATAAAGCCACCACTCACGGAGAAGTGGTGGTCGATAAAGCAAAGAAGGTCGTTACCACTCCCTGTTATATGCTGGATGCAACGATTACCCAAATAGGGGAAGGCGCCAATAACGTCGTCAAAGCAATGCTTGAAATGATGTAGGAAGTAAATTCAGAGTTGACCGTTCTCAATCAGTACCACAATCTCTTCGATGAGTTGGTCCTCCCCATCAGCATCATATTCTGATTTCAGGTTCGATCCGAACAGCCTGGCCAAGGCCTGCCAGAAGACTGCTGATAGCTTCCCCCTGAGCTCTTTTACCAGCTCGTAAGATGTGTCACCTGTTTCCCTGTCAACCAGTTTGATCAGGATCCTTCCCTGTGTGATTGTTAACTTTTTGAGGTCATCCTTATAATCCTTCAGCAATTCTTTCTCAACCTGTTTCATATAGTCTTTCTGCTCTTTCTCCGTTTCGAGAGAGACAAGATGAATCTCCACCTCCGCCAGTTTTTCCCCGGCCAGTTTGGCCCACGGATAAGCCTTCTTGACATTGTAGATCAACCTGGTGTATCGCCTCCTTTCCCGGTTGTTTTTGAATTTTTTGGTAGGGAAAATATAGACCTCATCCAGTTCTGCCACCCATAGTGTATCCCCGTCAATGACGATTGCCCTGGCTATATAGATGTCCTGAGTGTTCATGATGCTATCCTCATCATCCAGGATACTGTCTACATCATACAGGACACTTTCCTGGCCAGAACCATCCGTGCTGGCCATGATAATGAACCATACTAAAGTCAGTTTCAGCAGTATTAGCCTGGCATTCATAGATTGTAAAATACGGCATTTTTTTCTTTTAACCAGAATCTGCCGGCTTTATTGTATCCGGCAACCTGTTTGTGTTATTTAATGAGGATCCCAGCGAACTTCATGCAGGATTTATGATTATTTTGCATCATTACAATTTGTGTATTCTTTGAATCCTGAGATCATGAAAAACAGGCATATTTTCATCTTTATTCCGATAGTCATTCTTATGTTGCCCGCATGCAGCCAGAAACAAACAAAGCCTCGGGATAACACCGGGACGCATGATGCTGTCCAGGCTGTCCAGACACCGGAGTCACCGGCCAAAGATAAGTCCCTGCTGGATATACTTTCATTGTACCGGGCCAGGAGGTATGAATCCGTTGCAGACGCCATCGCTTCACCGGATACCGTTTACAAGCTGGTTTTGCACGGGCAGAAACTGGGAAACATCCCGCCTGAGATTGCTGAACTGAAGTACCTGAATTCCCTTGACATGGCCTTCAATGAACTTACCGAGGTCCCCCCCTGCATCAAATACCTGGAATACCTGCAGGGATTATACCTGAACGGGAACATGATCACAGAGATCCCTTCCTTTGTGTATGGTTATCGATACCTCTCAGGCCTTGATATTTCCGAGAACCAGTTAACCCGGGTTTCACCTGATATTCAGAAATTATATCGACTCACCGTTTTAAACCTCAGGGCGAACAAACTTACTGAAGTCCCGGCTGAGATCTATCACCTCAGACAATTGAAATCCCTCCATCTTGATCACAACCAGCTTGCTGAAATCCCGGAAGGCATCACTTCCCTGACCAACCTGACCAACCTGAGACTGGAACACAATCAGCTCACCGACTTCCCGGATGAGCTGGGATATATGGTCCAGCTGGAGGAATTGTGGTTGCAGGGCAATCCCATACCTTTGAAAAGGATCTCTTACCTGAGGGCTAAACTGCCTGCTACCAGGATCCGATTCTGAGCAGGACCAATATGTAAATGATCCCATCCAAAAAAGCTTTCTTTTCAAGCTTTTAAAGGGCGGCAGAACGTCGCTGACATTTGATCAAGCTCAAATGAAGGCTCCTCTTCTGCCGCCCTTTACAAGTCAGAAAGCCGTTTTATTATATGGATTTATGGTTGCGGTTATTCCCACCCAGATAATGAGCCTGGCAGTATTTCAGTTGTATGTACATCTATGCTATACTATTGAACCAGGAGCTTTCCCGAATACTTGTTGCCGCGTTCATTGCTCAGGCGGTAGAAGTAAATCCCGTTTTCAAGGTTCTCCCTGTCGAAGATGAATTCTGCGGTACTTATATTCCTTGTTTCTTTCATCCGGGCACCCGCCAGATTGTATATGGCAAAGGAGTATACTCCACCATCGTAATCGAAATACACGGTTGCTGTAGATGTAATGGGATTCGGATAAATATTGGCAGCCTTGATCTCATTGACCTTTTCCACGGATACCGTCTCACCATCTGAGATATAGTCAACATCTCCAAATGCAAGGGTCCATCCACCTGCCCACTGGGTTCCAGGAGCAAAAGCACCTTTATAATCAACCCGCTTGAACCACCAGGGAGCACCGGTGTAATCAGGACCGCTGACATCTCCTGTCGGGACAGGATCAGCGGCTGAAACGCCCACGTCTGCAGCCGTGTTGTTGGCCGTGGCAAAGTAGGCTGCGAAATCGGCTGCATAACCGGCGGGAACCTCCCACTTCGGATTGTCGTTTTCATCAACAGGAACACTGACGGTAAAGAGTTTTTCGGCTGTCCCATCAGCCACATTCTGGAAGATATTGTGCTCAATTTTCAGGTTACCCCTCTGCTTCCACTGTTCATAACTGCCTTCGTCTTCACCTTCGATATACTCAATGTCTATGCCCTTATCCTGCTCCGCAAAGATGGAATTGCTGTAAAAGCCGCCGGCATTGTCTCGGAAAGTGATCACCCTCCTTGATTTTCCCGGATATCCGATGTATGTGGCATTGTGAATGATGGGCATGGCATAAGGCTCACAGAATTCGCAGTCACTTGGTCCGCCGTCATGCTCACCATGCCTATCACCGTCTGCTTCTACCTGTACAGTGGCCCAGAACTGTCCATAACCGCTGAACCCTTCATCATAGTCATAGGAATCGTCACCTACCCAGGCAACCAGGATATGGTCAAGCCTTGGTACTCCTCCGAAAAACTCAACGCCATCGTCCTTGTTGGAGACCACCTCAATGTGTGAGAAGGTGGTGGCTTCTCCGCATGCACCAAGGGTGAGACCGTTGATCTCGTTTCCTTCCCCGATGTCTGTACCCCCATGGCGGATAGATACAAACTTCAGTGATCCGGAATTGTCTGAATTGTCATCCCCACCATATTGTGCGCGTGATTCGGTGGTAGGGATACCCTCAATCTGCTTGGGAACGGTCGCGTTGTTTGTTTTGGCCTTTCCCAGCATGATGAGTCCACCCCAAAGGCCGTTGGCCTCATCCGGAACGGACCCGGCCAGGTCATCATTTTCTGATGTGAATATGATGGGAGCATCGGCCGTACCATTGGCAATCAGTTTCCCGCCCATGGCCACGATCAGTGCACTGGCATTTTCCTGCTGTCCGGGCTTGCCCTTGATCACCGTCCCCGGCTCGATGGTAAGGATTTGTCCATCATTTACAAAGCAAAATCCTTCAAGGATATAGGTATTATCCGAGGTCCAGGTAGCGGTTCCTATTCCGCTTCCATTATCGGTGATGAACACATCGGCAGCGAAAACACCCGCTGCGATCAGGATTGAACATAACAGTACAGTAAACTTTTTCATGGTAATAAGAATTTGATTAAACATAAATGATTAAGCTGTCAGTCAATTATTTAATTGTATAGGATACGCCGAGTTTGAATTCCCTGCCGGGATGATTACCAATAAAATAGTATTCAGTGCCTTTATAGGAATAGGTTTGCTTAAATTCAGGATTCAGGATGTTCCTGACCGCGAATTTTAGGTTCCATCTCTCACCGAGAGATTTGCTGAAATTGAAATCAAGCAGCGGAAATGGCTGCTCATAGACATTGGGAAGGCCCCCTTTGGTGATCAGGAATATTTTCGGTCCCGACACATTGAAGACAAGGTCACTTCGAATGCCAACATCCGGATTGAAATATCCCAGGAAAGCATTGACGATGTAAGGTGACTGGCCGTACATTTCCCTGGTGGCTGGATAATTGGGATCCGTCTTGCGGGCAGCATCGAGAAACAGTGAATCCTCCTCCATTTCCGACCAGATGTAGGTCAGATTGGTCCCGATTTGAAAATCCTGCAATGCGGGAATGAAATCAAGCTGCTTCCTGAATTCCATTTCCAGTCCGAACAGCCGGGAGTCTTCAATGTTTTCATAATTGATCTCCGGATTGTTTGTGATGGGTGCATCACGCTGTTCAATGGGATCCCTGAAATACTTATAAAAGGCACTGAATGAGATGATTTCTCCGGCGGCGAAGAAATATTCCCACCTTAAATCGATGTTGTCAATGGTGGTGCGCTTCAGATCCGGGTTTCCAACCACCCTGTAACCCCCTTTGTAATCCCAAGAAGCATAGGGTGCCAGTTCCCTGAATACCGGCCTGGCTATGGTCCGGTTATAGGCAAGGCGAAGGTTCATGTTATCAATGAGTGAATAGGTAAGATTGAAGGATGGCAACCAGTCGCGGTATTCAGCCTTTCCACTTTCGTACCACTTGGCGTTGGATCCCTCCGTTGAATCGACGTAGTTCTCCACGAACTGTCCGGAGATCTCATAACGGACACCTGTTACCAAACGAAGTTTTTCAAACAGCGGGATATCAACCAGGACATATGACCCGATCACATACTGATCTGCCCGGTAACTGTTCACCTGGTTGCCCAGCAAGGTATTGTAATAATATATGATGTTCCAGTTATTGACCGAATCGATGAAATTTTCAGGGGCTACATAATCATATGGACTGCCATTGTAGGGAACGCTTCCCTGACGGATCATGCTGAAACTATTGACCTCGGATGTCCGGTTTTTGGTAATATATGCTCCGCCAAACTTGAATTTGGAATTTCTTCCAAATGCCTGGAATGGAACCGTGATATGTACCTTGGTATCCCAGTTGGTCTCCCGCATCTCCCTGCCGTCTCTGCGGGGCTCTTTGTTGGAACGGATCTGCAGGATGGGTTCGTAGTCATTGAAAAACATACGGAAGTCCGGTTCATTCTGGGTGGACAGTGTATAGGAGCTGAACCAGTCCAGGGTCATGTTGCCGGCACTTGGAATTACATTCTTTCCATTGATCTGGAAGCTGGAAAGGCCCCTTTCCAGGTAACCCAGTGTCCTTTCCTCAATAAACCGGTTTTCATCCGGTTCGGATCCGATGTTATAACGTGAATTTGACTGCCCGCTCTGGTTGTGCATGGCCCTTAACCCGATCTTGTGATTACTGTTCAATTTCAATGAGGTATTGGCCATGGCAGACCAGATCACTTTTTCATCAGCCAGTTCGTCACTGGTAAGCTTTTTGGGGTTCAGGATCTCACTCTGGTCCCCCAGTATTTCATAATAATATTTTTTACCTCCGCTGTAGTAATCATCATCCTTGGAGTAACTGAGGGAAACATTAAAGCCAAGTGCCTTCCCTTTGTCCCCGATATCTATCTGGTTACCTGCTGAAAAAGAGTAGGATTGATTCAGGAAAGGTGCATTATGTTCAAAATCCAGTATCCGGTTAAAGGAGCGACCAATGTCTCCCAGTAACTGATCCGTTTTCTTGCCGTACCAGGGATCTGGAACAATGGTATTGGCCTCGGCATCAAATTCCCGTATCCCATCATCAAAACCCAGCCAGTCGGTATGGCCGCCCTGATAGGTGATCACATCATTGTTAAAGTGAACCTGTGGATTGTATCCCAGGGATGCAGAAAACTGGAGTGTGAACCTGGAAGGGAAATCCCTGGTGATGATATCTACCACGCCTCCTGTAAAGTCTCCTGGCAGATCGGGAGAGAAGGTTTTGTGTACGATCATGTTTTCAATGAGGTTGGCCGGGAAAAGATCCATCTGCACAGCGTTCTTGTTCGGGTCCAGTCCTGGTATTTCTGCACCGTTCAGGGTTGTTTTACTGTACCTGTCACTGAGTCCCCGTACATAAACAAAC
>Ga0111175_1121_pt1 | contig 14173 bp, 7 predicted proteins | sample DeeMarSWOR324_28_FD_80228 | JGI IMG/M metagenome (GOLD analysis project Ga0111175, IMG submission 80228) | Bacteroides sp. SM23_62
GCATTTGACAGGGTTGCCAATGAGGGGGTACTCTTCAATCATGCCTATGTTTCCTCTCCCTCCTGCACGCCGTCAAGGAATGCCATATTAACCGGACAATACCACTGGCGCCTGGGACCGGGGGCAAGCCTCTGGAGCACGCTGGATCCTTCCACACCTGTATTCCCCTTGCTATTGGAACAGGCAGGTTACCAGATCGGGCAATACCGAAAGAGCTGGGGACCGGGCAGCCTTGAGGGATGGGAAAAGGAACCGGCCGGCCAAAAGTACCCCGATGGATTTGAGACCTTCCTTGCCGGATGGGATAGTACCAAACCATTCTGTTTCTGGCTGGGTTCCTGGGACCCGCACCGGCCTTATGAGGTGGGTACCGGGGTACAGAGCGGCATGGACCTCGAAAAGATCCGTCTCTTCGGATGCTTCCCGGATGACCCGGTGGTCAGGAGCGATGTGGCTGATTACTATTACGAAGTACAGCGGTTCGATACACTGGTAATGACTGCGATCAGATCCCTGGAGAAAATAGGCCAACTGAAAAACACCATCATCGTTGTCACCGGTGACAATGGCATGCCTTTCCCGCGCTGCAAGGCCAACCTGTATGACCCGGGAACCAGGATGCCACTGGCCATCCGATGGGGATCGGGGATCCGATATCCCGGACGCATCGTCGACGACTTCATCAGCACGACCGACATTGCACCGACATTCCTGGAACTGGCAGGTGTGGAAATCCCGGAGGTGATGACCGGTAAAAGCCTGGTCACCCTCCTCAGGAGCAAAAAGGATGGGATCATCGAACCTGGTCAGCGGGGCTATGTACTGCATGGCAAGGAGCGGCATGTACCCGGACAGGAAGGCCACATGGGCGGGTATCCCAGCCGTGCGATCCGCAACCATGATTTCCTGTATGTCCGGAATTTCAAACCGGACCGATGGCCTGCCGGCACACCAGATCACGGTAAAGCATTCATGCCTCATTTCTGGCTGGCTGACTGTGATAACGGACCCACCAAAACCTATATGGTGGAGAACCGGGACCGGGATGACCATCACCGGCTTTTATATGAATTATCCTTTGGCAAACGACCGGCCGAGGAATTGTATGATTGCCGGAAAGATCCCGGACAACTGGTCAACCTGGCGGATGATCCGGCCTACGCTGAGATCAAGGAATCTCTGGCAGCACAATTGATGGAGCAGCTTGAACTTACCGCTGATCCAAGGGTGATTGGAGGCGGGGATAAATTCGATGAATATCCATACCTCGGAGGGGGGCCCAGGCATCCCTCCGAAGAGTAATAATCACATTGACCCGGTGTCCGTCAAAAACCCCAGGGCTGCAAGCTGTTAATAATCCAGTGTAATGATCCGGCCCTTTGTGAAGTTGAAGAACTTATCCTTTTGTGCGGTCTGGATCCCTTCCATCAGGTCATCCGGTTCAAAACCGGCAACCTTTAAACAGGTGGGACAGGCATAAATGCCTACCTCCATATCCAGCAGCTGCTTGATATAGGTTTGGGCCGATTCAAACCCCTCATGGGTCAGGTCTTCCGATCCTTTTACCAGCAGATTGACTGCCTGAATATCCATATAGATAAGCACATCCTTGTCATCAGCCATGATGGAAGCCATTTTCAAGGCCATCAATGCCCGGTGGGCGTCATTATAGCCCTCTGAGATGTGGATAAACATTCCATCCCTGGCCGGTTCAGCCTGGTGTTCGACGGACGTCTGGATACATGAAGCCATCATTATTCCACCGAGCATTAATAATCCAATCTTTTTCATCGGTTTAGTTGTTTTGGTTTAGCATTATAGCATTAACAAGATGCTGTACTAAGTTAATGGTTTTCATTTAAAAGCTGGTTTTACTCCTTCAAATAACCTGACAGCCCGGGGCCGGAGGAATGGTTCCAGGTCATTCCTGATGCGGATCCTGAGGTTGATTCAATTACCTTGTTTTTTTGTGATTAAACCAAATCAGGTTTACGCTATCTAACAGCTGGTTTAAAGAGATAAATTGATTACACATGAAATTTGCGTGGATATTTGGCATTTTAATGCTGATGGGCTGGATGTCTTTGATGGCCCAGCAACCGGGTGGGGGAGAAGGCCCCGGATTTTTTGATCCCTCGAAAATGCCGAAAGATGGATACCTGTCCGGAACCCTGGTCGATAATACCAACGGCGAAGGCATTGAGTTTGCCAGCGTGGCCCTTTACAGGCGCCGCGATTCCAGCCTGGTTACCGGAACGATATCAAAGGCCCAGGGCTTATTTGAATTAAGCGACCTGCCCATGGGATACTATTTCATGGAAGTCCGCTTTGTCGGTTACCGGAATTTCCGGATGACCCGGATCGGGATAAGCCCCCAAAAGAAGGTCATCGAACTGGGGGAGATCAAACTGGAACGTTCCCTGACGGAGATCGGCGAAGTGGAGGTGGTCGGTGAGAGGAAGCACATGGAATACCAGATCGACCGCAAGGTGGTCAATGTGTCCTCGGACCTTACTGCGGCGGGAGGAACCGTGGTCGATGTGCTCGAAAATACACCTTCCATCAAGACGGATATTGACGGTAACGTTACGCTGAGAGGGAGTTCGAACTTTACGGTCCTCGTCGACGGCAAACCCTCTGTCTTCGAGGGCAGTGATGCGCTTCAGACCATCTCGGCCAGCACGGTTGAGAAAATTGAGATCATTACCAATCCATCCGCGAAATTCGATCCCGACGGAACGGCAGGGATCATCAACGTCATTATGAAGAAGCAAAAGAGAAGGGGAATGAATGGCATCGTCAATGCCTCCGCTGGATCATTCGGACAATACAGTGCGGATGCACTCTTTAATTTCCAGCTGGAGAAATTCAATGTCTTTACAGGATTCGACCTCCGCGACATGAACATGCCCGGATACGGTGTATCCAACCGCCAGACTTTACTGACCGATACCACGAGCTTCCTTCATGCAAACAGCAATGAGGAGATGGGTAGAAGGTCCTGGGAGTTCAAGATCGGGAGCGATTACTTCCTGAATGATAAAAACTCCCTTACCCTGCAGGCTGACATCGGTTCACGCGGTTTTGGCAGGAACTCAGTTTCCAGGTACCACAGTTATACCCGTCCATCCAGTGAAGAAAGGTATTACATCCAGGACAATGTATTTGATGTAGAGCATGGTTACTATGCCCTCAGCTTTAACTATGACCACGATTTTGACAAGCAGGGCCATGAATTGCTGGCCAATGCCTTTTATTCAAGGAACGGGGGAGCAGACCAGGAGGCATTGAAGCTTACCGATATGGACGGGGACTGGAATCCCATCGATGTACCACCGGGTCTGCAACGCTCTTTTGAGAATGATATCCGTGACCAGTTCCGCCTGAAACTTGATTACACGAAACCTGTAGGTGAGGAGGGACGTCTTGAAGCGGGTTACCAGTTTCGTTATGACAGGGGTGATGGTGATTACACGTATGATGAATACGATCCTGTTTCAGGGGAATGGATCAATGTCCCCGAAAGGAACAATGATCTCGTATTCAGCAGGAACATACAGGGGACCTATGTCATTTTCGGCAATACATTTTCCCTGTTTGATTACCAGGTGGGACTGAGGACCGAGTATACCAACAGGTTGCTGGATCAGATCGCCCTTGGCGGGCATTACCGGGTCAAGCGCTTTGATCTTTTTCCCTCCGCACATATTCTGAGGGAAATGAAAAATGAACAGCAGGTCCAGCTGAGCTATGGCCGCCGGATAAACCGGCCCAGGGAATTTTATCTCGATCCTTTTCCCATATATATCGACCCGGTCACCATTCACATCGGGAACCCCTCGGTTGAACCGGAATTTGTCAATTCCTATGAATTGAACTATCAGAAAAGGTTCAAGAAGATATCCCTTACAGCCGAACTGTATTACCGGCAAACCAATAATATGATCAGCCGTACACAGCATGTCAGTGATGAAAACATGCTCATATACAGCGTGGATAATATCGGGAAGGATTATGCTGTCGGGACCGAGCTCATGGCCAACCTGGATCTGTTCAAATGGTGGAAACTGAGCGGCAGCGGTACCCTTTTCCGTTACGGGATCGATGGGGAGGTCGAAGGGGAAAGTGTAGACCAGGTAACCAATACCTGGAATGCCAGGCTCAATCATTTCATCACCCTGCCATGGGGTACCCGCGTTCAGCTCATGGGATTCTATTCGGCGCCTTCCATCATGGCACAGGGTGACCGGAGTGATTTCTTCATGGTCAATGCAGGGATCAGGCAGGACTTCCTGAAAAGGAAATTAACGCTGAATTTTCAGGTCAGGGACATCTTCCAGACCATGAAATTTGCCACCACCACCACCGGAAGTAACTTCATTAATTACATGGAGCGCAGCAGGCAGTCCCCATCATTTGCCCTTTCCCTCAGTTTCAAGATCAACAATTACACCCGCCGCGTAGACAACAGCGATATGGAAGTGGAATTGGAGGACACCGGGGATTTCTAAAATGAGATCCGGATTACCGTAAAGTATATGAAACTGTAAAAAAAACCTTGTTCTGGTTTGACAATGAATGGGTAGCTGTGGGTGCAGGTATCGGATCAGAACACGAAGCGACTGTTGTAACCGGCCTAAACCAGACCCTGCCAAATGGTAAGGTTTTAGTGGATGGAAAACAGTTCAAAAAAGGAAACCGTATGTTGATAAATCCACGCTGGATATTCCATAATAGCGTTGGTTATATTTTCCCTGGAGGTTCTGCCGGGAAAAGTGTTTCAGTGAAAATGGAATGGGGACATGTTACCAGTCCTTCTCCCGTCCGAGTACATCAACAATTTTCCTTTTCATTTCCAGGGGATCTATGGCATCCTGTTTTGCATAGATAATTTCTCCGTCTGACCTGATTAACATAGTGTAGGGAAGTGCCCCCTGCCAGTTTTTATCAATGGCCTCGATCAGCGCATATTTATCGGTCCCATTGTAAATATAATTCCTGCCGGAGGCATGGTTTGTTCTGAGAAAGTCGTGAACCTCTTCTATATTGGAAAGTTTATCCGCACTGATGGATATAAACTCAAAAGCACGGTGCCGGTACATCAGGTTGATCTCAACCAGCTCCGGGAATTCCGTTATACATGGACCGCACCAGGTGGCCCAAACATTGATCAACCTGAGCTTTCCCGGTTTTTGTTGAACCAGCGCTTCCACCTCTTCGGTGCCGATCTCCTCAAGCTTCACTTCCTCTTGAAACATCTTCTCATGTGCCTTCCTGGCAGCCTCCCGTTTATCTGACCATTTGATGGAGCAACCGAAGGTTTTGGTCTTTTCAACCGGAACCTGTTTGCCAGCCAGTAATGCTTCCAGGGCATTTCGGGTATCGTGTTTGGTATCAGGCCTGACTCCTTCCTCTGAATCATCGATGCGCCCAGCGTACCTGAGCTTCCTCCCGGAGTCAAAAATAAAAACATGGGGTGTGGCAACCGGACCGTATTTTCTTGACATTTCCTGTGTTTCGCCATCATAAACATAGGGGAAATTGAATTTCTTGTACTCCGCCCTGATCTTCATGTCTTCAAGTTCATCACCCAGGTCTGTATACCCCAGTTCATCGAGCCGGACGGCCAGGGGATCATTGGGCGATACGGCCAGGAAGCCGACCCCCTTTCCCTGGTAATCATCCACCAGCCGGATGATCCTGTCCTCATAGGATTGTGCGGTGGGACAATGGTTGCAGGTAAAAATGATGACGAGAAATTTACTGTCGGCAAAATCCTCCAGGCTATAGTCCTTGCCGTCTACCCCGGGTAAAAGAAAATCTGGTGCAGACTGGCCGATCTCCAGGGTTGGATATCCTTCCTGGCCTAGCAGACTGATTCCAGAGAAAAACAATGTCGTGATCAACATTATGGTTATGGCTGTGTTTTTCAGATTTCTCATTGGTTTGTCGCTTTGAGCTCAAATATAATTTTTTTCATTGATCCCGGCCGGTCATTCTCAATAATTCTGTTTTAAGTTCCCCTTTGATATCGTTAAATCCAGGATCCCTGGGCAGGTTATACCATTCATGCGGATCATTCCGGTGATCATACAATTCCTCCGCTCCTGTGCGGGTCAATACATACCGCCAGTCACGGGAACGGACCGTAAAATGCTGGTCTTCTATACTGCCAGGCTCATTCAGTGCCACCGGGATACCTGCATCAATGCAGCTTAAAACCACAGAAGGTCCATTCCATGATCCGGTCCCGGGATTGTCCAAAAAAGGTCTCAGGCTGTGGCCATCAAGGGGATGCCCTTGCTCATTACGCATGGTGCTGTCTGATATTCCACACAGATCAACCAGGGTTGGATACAGGTCTATCAATCCAACCGGATGGTCGCATATGGTCCCCGCATTTTTTCCACCCGGCATTCTGAATATCATGGGAACCCGTGTAGATTCTTCCCATACAGTGTGTTTGAATAATTGATTTTTCTCCCCCATATGGTATCCATGGTCGCTCGTGATCACCACGATTGTGTTTTCCGCATATCTGCTCTTGTCAAGTGCATCCATAATATGTCCTATCTGGGCATCCGCAAAGGCCACGCAGGCAAGGTATCCCTGGACAAACCTCCGCCATCCTTCATCCCCTTCATAAGCATCCAGCAATTTTAAGAACCGGTGCTGCTTTGGCCAATAATACTGGTAATGTAATTCCTCGGCGCAATCTTCCAGGTCGTTCTCGAGGCAGGGGGGAGGCTGGACCTCATCCAGGGGGAACATATCGAAGTACTCTTTGGGTGCATGCCAGGGTGAATGGGGACGGATGATCCCGACAATGAGCATGAATGGTTTGTCATGATCCTGCTGCAGTTTTTCAACGGCAAAATCAGCAGACATTTCATCCGGCATGGCATCCCTGTCGCTCTCATTATTGTACCGGAATGGCTTTCCATCGGGATAATTGGCCATGTACCACCCGGTATAGCCAGGTATATGCTGATCCGCATCAGGATGTACCACCGGAACATCAGAGAGGGGAGCAAACGAAGTAAATCCCGAATTGCCAAAACTTCGCGGTATCTCCGGATGAGCGACAAGGTCGTCGTATATATTGTCAGATAACCTCCCTGTCCAGGCAAAAGGTCCGTATTCCATACCCGGACCGAATTCCCCCATGCTATCAGGCCTGTTAAATAAAGGTTGCGTATGATGATTGTTATGGAATAATTTTCCGGTACCGAAAATGAGGTAGCCATTATCGGCAAAATGCTCGAAAATTGGCTTGCAATTTTTCAAAACCGGGTTATTATGCCATGCATTCTGGTTCTGATTATAGCCGTAAAGTCCTGAATTATGGGGATAGATTCCTGTCAGGAAACTTGCCCGCGACGGACCGCAGATTGGATTGGCGCTATGTGCATTGATGAAGCGTATGCCCTCCTGAGCGAGCTGTGTTAAATTTGGTGTCCTGGCCTGCGGATGTCCGCCGAAACCTTCGACCGAATCATTCAGGTCATCACAGAATATGAATAATACGTTAGGTTTCTCCTGTTCTAATGTTTGATCCAGGCAGGAAATTCCTGATAGGATCATCAGAAACAGGAAAAAAAGGATTCTGATGGTGTAAGTTATTGAATTCATTTCTGAAGGATTAGCATTTTCAATTGGATCTAAATGATCCACTCAGAATTATTGATATTCTATGGCGCCAATGTCATAGGCCTTACCTGAGGGTATTGGTGTCCCCAGAATATCCCTTTTCCCCTGATCCAGGTTAAATAATTCTTTCAGGTCGAGTCCGGCGTCAATGACCGGCGAGCCCGGAACCGGGATATATTCGGACAGGTGTCTGCCGTCCAGTGAACCCGGATCAACCAGGGCTGTTTTGCCTGGAGAGTGCAATCCGGGATTGATGTATTGGCCCACCAGTTCGTCATTGATCATTTCTTTGCCTGTCGCCGCTGCCCATTCTTCGATGGTCTCGTAATTACCGATACCCAATCCTCCGTCAAGGTTCCAGTATACATTTCCCTGGAAGACTTCATCTTCAAGCTGTTGGCCCTCATCCAAAAAGGTACCGTTGTATACAAATATGTTATTCCTGAACCTAAATCCCGGATAATGGTCATATAACCATATGACAGGGCCATTTTCAGCACTGTTGTAGAATGTATTATTGTAGATTTCACAATTACGCATGGTGCCACGGCTATCATTTTTCCAGATACCGACAGCTCCGCCGTTAATGATGCCGTCATCCTGGCTGATGTTATAGCGGATGATATTGTTTTCCCAGGTTTTGGCAGCACCAAATTCATACAGTCCATATCCGCACCCTTCATTGTTATAAGACAGGTTGTATTGCATGATCGAGTTAGAGACGCCCCCGTCAAAATCAAAACCGCCCCCATCTGCAGCTACGGGATTGGTTTTATTGTCATGGGCAATACAATATTGTATGATGAAATCAGTACAATCCCAGATCCAGATGCCAACGGGACCATTGCCTGTCCACGGCATATCCCAGCCATTGTTAAATGCTTCGCAATATTCAATAATGCCCCCTTTAACAGAACTGGCCAGGATTCCGTTCCCGCTGTGATTCTTTAAGACTGTCGGATCGCCGGGATTGCTTACAGCCACACAATATCCGATGTACAAATCGGCATTATCATAGTCTGTCTTATGATTCATGGTCGCACCGGTTACATGGATACCGGCAAAACCATTGTGGTGGGCATATACATGGGTTATGTGCGCCTTTAAGGATTTGCGAACATGGAGCCCGGATTTCTGAAATCCATACACCTCAAGTTTTTCTAATAGGACTGAATCACTTCCGGTAATCAGGATTCCATCCGTAGTATTGCCGGTCTTCCTTCCCGATCCTTCGAAAATGAGATCCCTGACCACCAGGAAGTCACAATCTGTGGCAAGCAATCCCTGTTTATCCCCACCCTTTATCAATGCCCTTCCTTCACCGTATGAGGAAATGGTAATCTCCCTGCCGGCTGAACCTGCGTCCGCCCCGGAAAGTTGTATGGTCCCCTCAAATTCCTCTCCCCCTTCAAACAGGATACTGGAACCGGGGACAAAGTCGGTTTCATTCACCTTTTGAATGGTCTTCCAGGCATTGGCCGGGGATTTACCTGAATTGGAATCATCTCCATCCGGACTTATATAGTATTCATTAGAACATGCCCCTGCCATGGCAGCTGCCACCAGTAATAATATGGTATTTCTCATCATTGAATGGATGATTGATTTTTAACCAGCTTTACTTTCAGCATGCCCACACTGTCGAATCCCGTATCCAGTACATAGCCCTCCTCACCAATATGGTCCCAGTAATCCGTTGCCTCTTTCATGGCCGTGAAAAAGACGGTATACAATCCATCTTCTTCCTGGATCAGTCCCAGGGGAGTGCGGAATTCAGCCCACCATTGATCAAGTTTATCCGTTACCTGCACATACTTCATTTCGGACCAGTTCAGCCCGTCGGCCGAGACCGAATAGCCAAATCCGCTGCCGTGGGAATCCATCACCGCGATCAGTGTTCCGTCATCGAGTCGGGTAACGATTGGATTCTCAGAGAAATTGGTGCCGAAGTCCACAGGACTCCGCTCACTCAGCCTTATCCAGGGACCTGTCAGTGCCGGGGCCAGGGCCAGGCCGTTGCCCCAGAATTCCATGGGAAGTTTTTCCGTTTTGGCAGATCCGGTAAACGCCAGCCACTTATTGCCGACTTTGTAGGGGAAAAAGGAATCCGATCCCTGCAATCCCTCCCATGCATCAGCCAGGGGACCCGGTTCCTGGATCACGCCCACATCCTGGTACGGCCCGCCTATACCGTCTTTTCCTTTGACCACTGACCTAGCCTGCCAGATCCTGCCATCATGGTTATTGAGGAACTGCTGCTTTGTATCCGGCTTGCAGCGGTAAGCCACATAGGTCATATACCATGTGGAATCCTCATCATTGTAAACCGGCATGGGGGACCACAGGGCGGCACGCGGATCTTCGCCGGTGTAGTCACCGCTTGATTCGAACAGGGTGGATACCCTCTGCCAGTCGAGCCCGTCCCTGCTCTTCCAGTGGGCCAGGCGCATCTTGACCCATTTGGGATCACCGGTCTGTTCCGATGTGAACAGGTGGTACCAGCCATCCTGTAGGAGGACCCGGCCTCCTTCAAAGCCGTGCTTGATATCTTCGGTTCCCGGATCTCCTTTCCCAATGACCGGTCCCTCATGCCAGTCAACGATCTCCAGTTCAAGATCAGGAATGCTTTCTTTCCTGATGTTTTTTGTATGATAAGCCGGGAGGTTGATATAGACATCGCCTGCCGGTGTGGGTTTCCCGGCAGGGTCAAAAAGGGCGGTACCCGCGTAACTCTCTGAGGTGGTACGGTTGGCATACCAGGCATACCTTTCCAGCCTTTCATAGGATTCAAGGACGGGGATGATCTTTTCCAGGAATGCCGCGTTGGTAGCCATATCCTCCTTATAGCAGGACCACTCGGTAAGCCACATCGGCATCCCAAAGGCATCGTAGTAATCCAGGAAATCCCTTAAATCTCCGGTACAGCTGCAGTCCCCGTACCAGTGGAGCGCAAGGAAATCGATCCGGTATCCCCTCTCCTTGGCCCCCTTCATGAATGCTATGGTCCAGTCGAGACCCGACCGCCCGGTGGTAGCCGGACTTCCCAGTCTTAATCCCGTCTCTTCCAGCAGAGGCCAGTATCTTAATGCCTCATCTACGGTCATCTCCGCCTGTCCTTCCCAGTTTGGCTCATTATAGCCCAGCAGGGCCGGGTAATCTGATCCGATCAGTGGGACAAGATAATGATCATAGTTATCATCGATCAGGTATTTTTCGCTCCATATCATCGGGATAAACGCTGTATGCTCATCCGCCGGGCAATTAGGCTCCGGTGTCCAGTTATAATACCATGAGACATTCAGGTTTTCCAGGTCGGAACATTCCTCGCCTGATGGTTCCAACTGCCTGTAGGCGATCCCTTTCATCAACTGTCGGGCAGGGGCCTGGGGTTTTTGTACACACGATGTACAGGCAAGGATAAACATTCCGCTGATAATCACGTGATTTTTGCTCATATTGATCAAGGATTTCTGTCTTGTAATAGCCTGTACTCCAGCACCGTAATGCTGGTCCCGCTGACCCTGACATTCAGAGGATCCGGAAACTCACCGCATTGCTGCCATAACGGATCCACGTCATCTGGCCCTTCTCCGACAAGTTCCCAGGCCTGTATAAGTGATTCAACTTCATAACCATCTAAAACCAGTGATATGCTTTGTGGTTCTTCAACCATATTCATCAGGTAAACATAGAGCCGTTTCTCCTCTGGCAGATAACTGGCAAAGGATCTCAGGTGCACGGAGGAGGTGGATTTTACCATCCTGTCCCCCAGGAACTTACCCCAGATCATCATGGCATATCCATTGGCATTGAAACTTCCGTGCTTGTCGAGGGCGTCGAACACACTATGTTCAACCGAATCGTTGGTAATCCACCGGGTATTCCAGAACTGTGAAAATTCGATCTGGGGAACCTGCAATTGCCTGCCTGTCATTTCAAAATTACAGAGGGCATGTCCCATGTCATTGATAAATGGCCAGTCACGGGCCCAGTCAAATGGACCGTATTCGGCAACGATTATTTTCAGGTCATTTTCCAGGCCTGTATGCTGAATGGCTGTGAGTGCACGGTTGACCGGATGCATCAAATCCTGCAGCGTATCGCGGTAAGTAGCATAACCTGCCCTGTATTGCCAGACAGGATAATTGCTGATGCAGAAAAAATCGATATGGCCTCCCGCAATTTGCAGGACAGTTTCGCAAAATTCAACCGAATTGCCGTTCGGAATGATATAGATAGAAGGATCGACTGCCTTCATGGCCAGGGAAAAATCCACCACGTCCCTGGCATAGATCTCTGCCGTGGAATTCACATTCTGTTCATGCCAGCTTTCGTTACCGATCATCCAGTACCTGACGCCATAATCCTTTTTAATATTTGAATACGTCACCCATTCTACGGCATGTTTGATAAGATCCTCACGTGATGCCCAGCTGCAGCCTTCCGGGTAATCAACCAGGTACTCATCTGCTGCGACGGTCACCACCGGCTCTGCACCGATCTCCCTGCACATGGCCATGAATTCATCAAAGTCAAGTACATCAACGGCAAATTCGGAGTAGTCCTTCAGCATCCTGTGACGTCCCCCGACCGCCCCCTTGCCGGTCCGGGCAAGTGTGGGGATGGACTCATCATAGGGCGGCACAGAGAAAAAGTAAAAATCAGATTTGTTCCCCCCCGGGTACCTGAGGTATTTTACCCCCATGGCTTTCAGGGCATCTGCGGTCCCCCGTGCCGGTTTCAAATAATTGTCGTCATCGGTGAAATAATCCACATTGATGCCTACTGGATGATGGGAAACATCAGCGAGGATGGAATCAGGATAAACCTCAATAACAATTCTGCTGTCATTTTTCTGGCAACCCGTAGCTATTATGACAACCCATAATAGGATGGTCCCGGAATATATACGACTCATATACAATGCTTTATTATGTGTTTTGTTCAATATCAAATCCTGCAGATCCACCACCTGTAATTTCAACCGGCTCCGCTAGCAAAAGCTCTCCAAATTCTTTGATGATGATTTTCCTGAACTTGATCCCGCCTTCAATGACGCTGATATTCATGCTGACAGACCCTTTTGATCTTTCGATAGAAATCAGACCGAATGCATTTCCGTCGGACCAGAAATAGGAACCCGGATGGCTGTTAAAAGAGAGGGTCTCATCCACGGCTGAATAATGAAATCCCGACAGTGCCAGTATGGCCCCCCAGCTTGCCATGGCACGGGCATAGTGGCTGCCGCATTCGGCTTCGTTAAACGGGCTTCTTTTCCTCCCGTCATACCTGTCGCGGATATTTTTTATGCATTGTAATCCTTCCGCTGTCTGGTTTTCATACAACATGCCAACGGCAGCCGCATACTCAAAACCGGTCATGACCTCGCTGAAATAGGGAAAGGGAATTTCAGGCCTTCCATATGGGAAACTGGCCATCAGCAGGGCAGACTCCTCCCCCAGGGCAAATGAACGCATGCAGTTGAAATGATCGTTTAATGACTCCCTGTAGTTGTATTTCAATATGCTTCTGAGCGTGGTCTGTATATTTCCGGGATCTGCCAGATAGCCCAGGCCACATACATGCGCCATAAACTGTCCCACCAGCTGGTCGACCAGGCATCCCTCTCCCAGCTGGTACTCCGGGTCCTGTTTGTTTTTTATGTAACCGCCGGTGATGAGTCCTTCAGCTCCGGACCCGGTATCGGGTAGTTCAATCTTATGCATATAATATTCTCCGTTAAAAAGATGCTCGTCGGTCCATTTACTGCCCTGCTCAAATAAACTGTTGCAGGTTGTCGCAAAATCCGTCTCATCCAGATAAGCAGCCATTTTTTCAGCAGCCTTGAGTGCCCCCAGGTACCAGAATTCCATCTGTGGATTGGGTCCGTAATATTCCACATCCATGGTATTGTGCTGTATCCCTTCCATGACACCATCCTTGTTGGCATCCCATCCCCCCTTGATCCAGCAGAACGCCAATGCCCTCTTGACACCGGGCCACAGCGTACGCAGGAACTGATCATCACCCGATAATTGCCAGTCCCGGTATATCTTCATGACACAGCCCATCTGACCATCCGCAGCAGCACTGCCCCATTGCCGGGCTCTTTCCAGGGGAAGGCCCACCCTGAAACTCATCAGGCCCTTGGGATCAGTGGCATGTGCGAATTCCACATACCTCATTTTCCTGGCCAGGCCACCATACAGGAAAGCGGTTGCCTGCTCATAATTCCAGACATGGGTGCATGACCCGGGACAACAGCCCCGGTTGTTGTGGCAGCCTTCCCATCCATAGAAATTTCCATCGTCCGTCCGGAAACAGGTCTGCGTCCTGAGCGTACTGGTATTGAACAGGGCAGCCTCCTTAACTTCCGGAGGGTAGTCACTGGAACAGAATGCGTTTACAAAAGAAAGTGTCCTGGTTTCCAGTGCTTTTAAATCCTGGATGACCCTTTCTGCCCCATCCCAGGCATCCTCATACCGGGTAGTGTAATGGTTTTGAAGCATACTGGCGGTATCTT
>Ga0111175_1187_pt1 | contig 14151 bp, 13 predicted proteins | sample DeeMarSWOR324_28_FD_80228 | JGI IMG/M metagenome (GOLD analysis project Ga0111175, IMG submission 80228) | Bacteroides sp. SM23_62
AAAACTGCCTTTTGCCATTGCCTGATCGGATTGACCATTTTCCTGCTTGCTTCCTGTAAGTCGACCAAGTATGTTCCTGAAGACGCTTACCTGCTGAAAAGTTACAGGGTTAGGGTGGATAAAGAACAGGTCGACACGAAGGAACTGAATGCTTATATCAAGCCAAAACCCAACCGGGAAATCCTGGGCACAAAATTCTACCTGGGACTGTATAATCTTTCCGGGAAGAAGGACAATGGCTGGAACCGCTGGCTCAGGAAGATCGGTGAAGCACCTGTCCTCTACGATGGTTATGAAACAGAAAGCAACAGCAAGCAGCTGGGACTCTATATGAGGAACAAGGGGTATTATGATGCCGAAGTGTCAGACAGTGTCAGGTTCAAAAAGAAAAAGGTTCAGGTCAGCTATGACATTGTCGCCGGGATCCCCTTCAGATTACGATCCATTGACTATCATTATGAGGATACCACGTTAAGATCATTGCTGGCCCCTGATTCTGTAAATTCATTGTTGAAGCCGGGTGACCTGTTCGATGTGGATGCCATGCAGGCGGAGAGGGCCAGGATAGAAACCTTCCTGAGAAACAGGGGGTATTATAATTTCAACAGGGAGTATATCTACTATGAAGTTGACAGTTCATTGAATTCCAGCCAGGTGGATCTGACGATAGGGATTAAAAAATACATCCTGCCATCGGATGAGGGATATTATCTGGTAGTCCCGCACAGGAAATACAGGATCGAGGAGGTCAATATCTATCCGGGATTTGATCCCAAGAGGGCCATTGCGGATAACAAGGGTTATATCGAGGGACTCACAACATTCAGGTACAATGAGTTTGAGTTCAGGCATGAGGATAAGCTCAAGGCCGATCCTGGTGTCATTTCACAGTCCGTTTTCATTTTGCCCGGTGAAGGCTATGACGCTGAGAAAGTAAAGCAAACCTATAAGCACCTGTCCTCGCTGCGTATTTACAAATTTGTTAACATCGTATTCGAGGAAAAGGATCCCGGTGATCCCTATATGCATGATTATTATCCGCTGGTATGCCATATCCAGCTGAGCCCTACCACTTCACAATCCTATACAGTTGAGCTGGAAGGTACGAACTCAGCCGGGAATCTTGGCGTTGGGGGTAACCTGAACTATACCCACAGGAATCTTTTCGGGGGTGCAGAGAACTTTACCACACGCCTGTCAGGAGCTGTTGAGACCATCCGGGAAATCGATGAGCAGGGATTCGGGAATATGATTGAGCTGGGCCTGGAAGGCAGGCTGACCTTCCCGAAATTTCTGCTTCCCTTTAAGACGGAGCAATTCATCAGGAAGTATAATCCGAAAACCAGCACCTCAATAAGGTACAATTATCAGCGCAGGCCCGATTATACCAGGGCAATGTTCCGGACAACTTTCGGGTACAACTGGACGAGCGGGGACTATATGACTCATATCATCAACCCCCTGGCACTGAATTACGTGGGGATGCTCAATGCCTCGGATGAATTCCTGGATGATATCCGGGATACATACCTTGAATACAGTTTTGAGGACAGGCTGATCCTTGGGACCAATTACAGTTTTATCTATACCGACCAGGATATCCAGAAGACCAGGGATTTCGTTTTTTTCAGGACCAACATTGAATCTTCCGGCCTGTTGTTAAAAGGAGCGGCAAGGGCGATCGGTGCTGTGAGGGACAGCCTCGGAAGGCATATCATGTTCGGGAATGCATTTGCCCAGTATGTGAAGGGAGATGTGGAATTCAGGTACTTCAATATCATGAATGATCAGACCAATCTCGTGTACCGGATCTTTCTGGGGGTTGCCTATCCCTACGGGAACTCGATTACGATCCCCTATGAGAAGCAGTATTTCACAGGGGGGGCCAATGGTATACGGGCCTGGCAGGTAAGGAACCTGGGACCGGGTTCCTACAATGTTCGTAATGAGCCTGATGCACCCAGGTGGCCCAACCAGACTGCGGATGTCATCATTGAGGGGAATATTGAATACCGCTTCGATTTGTTCTGGCTGCTGGAGGGGGCCCTTTTCGTTGATGGCGGGAATATCTGGTCCCTGAACCAGGATGATGACAGGCCCGGATCCATCTTTGAGTGGCATCGTTTCTACAAGGAATTTGCCCTGGGGGCAGGCTTCGGATTGCGTATGGATTTCTCTTTTTTCGTTTTCAGGTTTGACATGGGAATGAAGGTCCGGGATCCCGCCCAGCCCCAGGGCAGCCGCTGGGTATTCATGAACAGCGGTTATAACAGGCCACAATTTAATATCGCCATTGGCTATCCATTTTAGGCCATTCATCCGGCCTCCCGGAAAGGGTTAGCCATGGCTGCTGCCGGAAATAAATACTGACTTCTGTTTTATTCTATCCCTGAAACTCCTATTTTTGCGGAATTAATCCTGAAGGTTTGATGATTATTAACCCATAAAATATAACTTAAATGTCCGCAAAAGTCTTAGATGCCGTAAAGCCGGGTTTAGTCCTCGGAGATGATGTTCAAAAAGTGTTTGCCATAGCCAGGGAGAATGAGTTTGCCATTCCCGCCGTCAACGTGGTAGGTACCAATTCCGTGAATGCAGTGATGGAAGCAGCAAAGATGGTTAACTCTCCGGTGATCGTTCAGTATTCCAACGGGGGTGCTGCATTCTGGTCAGGGAAAGGCATTTCCAATGACAACCAGCAATCCGCCATTGCCGGGGGGATCTTAGGTGCCATACATGTGCATTACCTTGCGGGACTGTACAACGTGCCGGTGATCCTGCATACCGATCATGCCGCCAGGAAATTGCTGCCATGGATCGACGGTTTGCTCGGTGCCGGTGAAAAACATTTTGAGCAACACGGGAAGCCATTGTACAGTTCCCATATGCTTGATCTGTCCGAGGAGCCGCTTGAGCAAAATATCGAAACCTGCAAGAACTACCTGGAAAGGATGAGCAGGATGGGCATGACCCTGGAAATAGAACTAGGCGTAACCGGGGGAGAGGAAGACGGGGTGGACCATTCAGGTATAGACTCATCCAAACTCTACACCCAGCCTGAAGAAGTGGCCTATGCCTTCAGTGAACTCGGCAAGGTCAGTGACAGGTTCACCATAGCTGCCTCATTTGGCAATGTCCATGGTGTATACAAACCCGGCAATGTAAAACTTACCCCCAAGATCCTGTTAAACTCCCAGAAATATATCCAGGAAAAATACAATACCTCCGACAAGCCGGTTAATTTTGTCTTCCACGGGGGGTCAGGGTCCAGCCGTGAAGAGATCCGTGAAGCCATCAGTTATGGTGTGGTCAAGATGAATATCGACACCGATACACAGTGGGCTTTTTGGGATGGTGTAAGGAACTATGAGAAGGCAAACCATGATTACCTGCAGGGACAGATAGGCAATCCCGAGGGAGAGGATAAACCGAACAAGAAAAAATATGATCCCCGTGTCTGGATGCGTGAAGGGGAGAAATCCATGGTAGAAAGGCTGAAACTGGCATTCGAGGACCTCAATTGTTTATGATATACCGCAAAGATCATCATTAAGCAGTATGATCTAGTTATATGGCAAGTATACCCTCCTCAGAACGAGACAGCTTCTCCAGTAAATTCGGTGTGATTGCAGCCGCGGCAGGTTCTGCCATCGGACTTGGCAACATCTGGCGCTTCCCCTATGTCACAGGTGAGAACGGGGGTGCCGCATTCCTGTTGATTTACCTGGCCTTCGTAACCCTGGTTGGCATCCCAGTGATGATGTCAGAATTTGTCATTGGCAGGAGTGCCCAGAAAAATGCCGTAGGTTCTTTTAAACGGCTGGCACCACGCAAGCCCTGGTTCCTGGTCGGCATGATGGGCGTAGCGGGAGCTTTTGTGATCCTCGCTTTTTATGCGGTTGTCGCCGGCTGGACCCTGAGCTACCTGTTTGATTCGGCAAGGTACCTCGTGCAGCCGGACAAATACGGATTCGGAGAAATGTCTACCGAGCAGCTCCGGCATTTTTTCCAGGAGGGTTATGATTCATTCCTGGCAGGCACCTGGAAGCCCGTTGTTACTTTTTTAGCCATGATGGGCCTCACGGTCATTATCGTCCTGTCAGGTGTCCGGGACGGGATCGAAAAATATGCCAAGATCCTCATGCCCATCCTGCTGGCCATACTTCTTGTATTGGTGGCCAGGGGAGTTACCCTGGAAGGTGCCCGGGAGGGTGTTCGATTCCTTTTCAAGCCAGATTTTTCCCAGATCACAGGCAATACCGTACTGGTGGCATTGGGCCAGGCCTTTTTTTCCCTTTCGGTGGGGATGGGGACTTTGATCACCTATGGTTCCTATATCCAGAAAAGGGATAACCTGGCCAATACGGCAGTCAGTGTTGCATTTGCCGATACGTTTATTGCCGTTATCGCGGGACTGGCCATCTTTCCGGCTGTTTTTGCGTTCGGGATCAGTCCCGATTCAGGTCAGGGACTGGTATACATCACGCTGCCGGTGATTTTCCAGAAAATGGCTTTCGGATCCTTCTGGGCACTGCTTTTCTTCCTCCTGCTCTGCCTCGCTGCCCTCACATCGACCATTTCCGTACTTGAGGTAGTGGTCGCCTATTTTTCTGAAGAGCTGGGCATGAACAGGAAACGGGCTACCCTGATCGCCGGTTCTTCTATCGGTATATTGGGACTGATGGTCACGATGTCATGGGGACCCCTGGCCAATGTGACATTCAGGGACCTTAATATTTTCGAGCTCTTCGATGCTTCACCGGCCTATTTCCTACCTCTCGGGGGATTTTTCATAGTGATCTTCGTGGGCTGGTTCTATGGGCGCAATAATAGCAAGAAAGAATTATCCAGCGAAGGAAAACGTTCGATACGTTACTATCCCATCTTCATCTTCCTGGTCAGGTACCTTGCACCCATCGCTATCGCACTGGTATTTCTGAATGTGGTCGGGCTGATCAGGTTCTGATCCGGGCATGATCCGCAGGATCCTCAGGGCCTATCTGTCATTGAGCCGCGGAGAACGGAACGGGTTCTTCCTGCTGGCCATATTGATCATGGTCCTGCTTGTCGGACGTATCCTCATACCTGTCATCACGGTAAGGCCCATCCCTGATTTTACCGAAGCCGAGACAGCATTCATGGCATTCAGGTCCGCCCTGCAGGAAGCTGGAACCAGGGAGCGGCCCGGACAAGGATCTTCCGGATGGGAGGCCGGCAGTATACATACCCAATCCCGGGACGCCATTCAATATTTCGATTTTGACCCCAATCACATCGCCTACGAGGAGCTGTTGAAACTCGGCCTTTCTGCCGGGGTTGCCCGGACACTGATCAACTACCGGATGAGCGGAGGAAAATTCCAGAGCAGGCAGGACCTGCTGAAGGTTTATGGTCTCAACAGTACAGATTTCAACAGGCTGGAACCTTTCATAGACATCCCGCCCGTCAAGGCAATAGATATGAAAAAGCATGAGGCCGGTGCCTTTGAACTGAATAGTTCAGATACCCTCCAGCTTCAGGGGATTTATGGGATCGGACCCGTCTTTGCCGGCAGGATCATCAGGTACCGTGACCTGCTTGGCGGATTTTACACCCAGGAACAGTTAAAAGAGGTATATGGCCTCCAGCAGCAGCAATATGAGCAGATCATCAGGCATGTCTTTATTGATACCAGCCTCCTGCAGAGGATGAACCTGAACACGGTGGAACGGGAGGCCCTGTTCAGACATCCGTACCTGACATCATACCAGGCGGATGCCATCATCGCATACAGGGATTACAAAAGGGAGTGGAAGGATATCAATGAGATCAGGCGGAATGAGCTGCTCCCTGATTCGGTTTTTATACGGATCAGGCCCTATCTGAAGATTGAATGATGACGGGAACGGAAAGCGGCATCAGTCGGGATGGTCCTGTCATCCACGTGATTTTATTTGTTTTTTAACAAGGGAACACTGGATTTTATCCCCGGTTTTTTGTATTTTGTATAGGACATCCCAAATGAAACTTTATATCCTAAGTCAGTCATTTGTATGAACTTAGGGGCACTGTCCAGAATAATTTAACACAAAATCAAGGTTTTATGGAATTTTTATGAATATTTTTGATTAATTCTCTACAATTTATAAATTTGCGGCTCAATAATTTAAGCTAGGAGAAAATCATGATTGTAGTACCCATTAAAGAAGGTGAAAATATTGAGCGCGCATTAAAGAAATTTAAAAGAAAATTCGAAAGAACTGGCACAGTAAAGGAACTAAGGGGACGGCAGGCATATGTAAAGCCTTCCGTAAAAAAACGCCAGACCAAAAAGCGTGCACAGTACATCCAGAAACTTCAGGATCTGGATCAATAGGCTTTTGCGTCAGCGGATCTGAACCCGGTACATGCTTCCTTATATATATTGCTGGTTTTAGAATAAAACCGATTCCCTGTAAACTTCATGAATTATAAAAAGTTGTTTTTGAATTACCTCCAATTCGAGAAGAGGTATTCTCAACATACTATCATTTCATACCAGACAGACCTGGATCAGTTTGAAGGGTATGCCCGCAATTTTTTCGAGGACGAGGAGGGACTTGACAGGGCCGGTGCAAAAGTCATCCGCTCCTGGATCGCCCACATGATGGAATCAGGAATGTCAGTCCGTTCAGTCAACCGGAAAATCACGACGCTGAAAACATTTTACAAATTCATGATGCGTGAGCAGCACATAAAGATCAACCCGATGGACAAGGTGATCAGTCCCAAATTGAAAAAAACACTCCCGGCATTCGTCGAAGAGGAGAAAATGGATGAGTTGCTTGATTCACATGCTTTCGGTAAAGATTTCCACGGGGCAAGGAACAAGCTGATCATCGAGCTGCTGTATCTCACCGGGATGAGATTATCGGAGTTGATCCAGCTGGAGGACCGGCATATTGATCTTTATGAACATACCATCAAGGTTACAGGAAAGAGGAACAAGGAGAGGATCATCCCGCTGGAACATGCTGCCATTGATATTATCAGGAATTATCTCAACCTGAGAAAGCAGTCATTCCCCGGACCTTCGACGCCGCGTTTCTTCATTACCGATAAGGGTAAACCATTGTATCCGAAATTTGTCTATAAGGTGGTGAATAACTACCTGAGGCTGGTAACCACCATGCAGCAGCGCAGTCCGCATGTATTGCGTCACAGTTTCGCAACACATATGCTGAACAGGGGGGCAGACCTCAATGCCATCAAGGAGATCCTGGGTCATGCAGATTTATCAGCCACCCAGGTATATACACACAATACGTTTGAAAAATTAGTTGCAATATATAAACAGGCTCATCCAAGGGCATAAGCATGGAGGAATCACTATGAATATCAAAATCCACTCAATCCGTTTTGATGCAGACAAGAAGCTGCTTCATTTTATCAATGCCAAGATCCGGAAATTAATGCAGTACTATGACGATATTATCGGGGCCGAGGTATTCCTCAGGCTGGACCGGTCACAGGACCTTGAGAACAAAGTAGTGGAAATCAGATTATTACTTCCCGGGAATGAGCTCTTCGCGAAAAAACAGAGCAAGACATTTGAAGAATCTACAGACCTTTCCGTTGAAGCTTTAAGAAGGCAGATTATGAAGCACAAAACGAAACTGAGACGCGCCTGAAATAAAGCCAATAATTTTATTTGTGATATAAATAAAATATTTATACATTTGCGAACCGATTTTCAAGGGTGTTTTACACCCTTCGTTCTTTGATTTGCCAATGTAGCTCAGCTGGTCAGAGCAGCTGATTTGTAATCAGCAGGTCGGGGGTTCGAATCCCTTCATTGGCTCTGACAATCGGGGAGATACCAAAGCGGTCAACTGGGGCAGACTGTAAATCTGCTGGCTGATGCCTTCGTAGGTTCGAATCCTGCTCTCCCCACACCGCGGGAATAGCTCAGTTGGTAGAGCACAACCCTTCCAAGGTTGGGGTCGCGAGTTCGAGCCTCGTTTCCCGCTCTGTAAGGCCGATGTAGCTCAGGGGTAGAGCGCGTCCTTGGTAAGGACGAGGTCATGGGTTCAAATCCCATCATTGGCTCTTTTTAGAATGAAATAAAAACAGATTATAATTCAATTTCTTAATTAAGTTAAAGTTATGGCTAAAGAAAAATTTGAAAGATCGAAACCTCATGTTAATATTGGTACGATTGGTCACGTTGACCATGGCAAGACCACATTAACCTCTGCCATCACCAGGGTGCTCGCAAAGCAGGGTCTTGCAGCTATCAAGGATTTCGATTCAATTGATAATGCTCCTGAAGAGAAGGAGAGGGGTATAACCATTAACACAGCTCATGTTGAGTATGAAACAGCAAAACGGCACTATGCGCACGTTGACTGTCCGGGGCACGCTGACTATGTAAAGAACATGGTTACGGGTGCAGCCCAGATGGACGGTGCTATCCTGGTTGTTGCCGGAACGGATGGTCCCATGCCGCAGACAAGGGAACATATCCTGCTGGCTTACCAGGTGAACGTGCCCAAGATCGTTGTTTTCCTGAACAAGGTGGATATGGTGGATGATGATGAACTGCTCGAGCTTGTTGAGATGGAAGTCCGTGAACTGCTCAGTTTTTATAAGTATGACGGTGACAATGCACCTGTCATTTATGGTTCTGCGCTGGGTGCCATGAACGGAGAGGCCAAGTGGGAAGAGAAAGTGGTTGAGCTGATGAATGCCGTCGATGAATATATACCGGTTCCTCCCCGTGATATTGAAAAACCATTCCTGATGCCGGTTGAAGACGTATTCTCCATTACCGGCCGGGGTACGGTTGCTACCGGAAGGATTGAAACAGGGATTGTACTCACCGGAAATGAAGTGAACCTGATCGGTTTGGGTGCAGAAGGCAAGAAAACGGTAGTCACAGGTGTTGAGATGTTCCGTAAGATCCTCGACCGCGGTGAAGCTGGTGATAATGTCGGACTCCTGCTCAGGGGAATTGACAAGAAGGAGATAAAGAGGGGTATGGTGATCGCTGACCCGGGATCCATCACTCCGCATACCAAGTTCAAGGCTGAGGTATATGTCCTGAAGAAGGAAGAAGGCGGACGTCACACACCGTTCCACAATAACTATCGTCCCCAGTTCTACCTGAGAACGCTTGACGTTACGGGTGAGATCCAGTTGCCGGAAGGCCGTGAAATGGTGATGCCCGGTGATAATGTTACCATCACTGTTGAACTGATCTATCCGGTTGCCATCAACCAGGGACTCCGGTTTGCCATCCGTGAAGGTGGCCGTACCGTAGGTGCTGGTCAGGTAACGGAGATTATTGAATAAGCGTCCATAACTTTAAGCTTTCAATAAATGTACAGGGTTCGGTCCCGTTTTTGTGGGACCGGACTCTTGGCATGTTTCCGCAGATACAGCATACGGGTGTAGCTCAATTGGTAGAGCATTGGTCTCCAAAACCAAGGGTCGGGAGTTCGAATCTCTCCACCCGTGCTAAAGATTAAAAGATGAAGATCAGAACATATTTGCAAGAGACCTGGACTGAGCTGATCCATAAGGTATCCTGGCCAACATGGTCGGATCTGCAGAACAGCGCCGTGGTGGTCATGATCGGGACAGTGATCATTTCCCTGATCATTTTTGCCATGGATATCAGCTTCAGGAATATCATGGAGATGATTTACAGCCTGTTTTACTAATATTTAGAAAAAACCGGACGAATGGGTGAAATCGAAAAGAAATGGTATGTCCTGAGGGCGATAGGTGGGAAGGAAAAGAAAGTAAAGGAGCTGATCGAGAGTGAGGTTTCCAGGCTCAGCCTGCAGGATTATGTTTCGCAGGTGCTTATCCCCACGGAAAAAGTCTACCAGATCCGCAGCGGTAAGAAGATCAGCAAAGAAAGGAATTTCTTTCCCGGCTATGTGCTGATCGAAGCTGCCCTGGTAGGAGAGGTCCCGCATATTCTCAAGAACGTCACCAACGTAATCGGTTTTCTGGGGACAAAAGGAGATGAGGCGCCGACACCACTGAGGCAGAGCGAGGTGAACAGGATTCTCGGAAAGGTAGATGAGCTTGCCGCCAGTGAAGAGGAGATCAATGTCCCGTTTTTTATTGGAGAATCTGTCAAGGTTATCGACGGACCGTTCAACAGCTTTACAGGGGTTATCGAAGAGGTGAACGACGAGAAGAAGAAGCTGAAGGTAATGGTAAAAATATTTGGACGTAAAACACCGCTTGAATTGAGTTTCATGCAGGTGGAGAAGGAATCATAAAGAAATTTGTCAGCTGTATCATTCGCCGGATGCTCGGTGAATACGCTTCCAATATAGTTGGGCAATTTTATTGATTAACCGGAAATCGTAGATTTTAGTTATGGCGAAAGAAGTAGCAGGATTAATCAAATTGCAGATCAGGGGTGGGGCAGCGAACCCATCCCCTCCGGTCGGACCCGCACTGGGTGCGAAAGGAGTCAACATCATGGAGTTTTGCAAACAGTTCAACGGGCGGACCCAGGACAAAGCAGGTAAATTACTCCCGGTAATTATCACCGTTTATGCTGACAAGTCCTTTGATTTTATTGTAAAGACTCCTCCGGTTGCTGTTCAATTACTTGAAGCAGCACGAACTAAGAAAGGTTCCTCGGAGCCCAACAGGGACAAAGTTGCCACTGTATCATGGGAGCAGGTAAAGCACATCGCTCAGGACAAGATGCCTGACCTGAATGCATTTACCGTCGAATCTGCCATGAGAATGGTTGCGGGAACTGCGCGTAGTATGGGGATCACTGTAATGGGGGATTTCCCGACTAATCTTTAATCTCTAATAGAATATGGCAAAACTGACAAAGAACAGAAAGCTTGCTGTTGAGAAAATTGAGGAAGGTAGGCTCTATAAGCTGAACGAGGCTGCAACTTTGCTGAAAGACATCACATCTACCAAGTTTGATGCATCGGTGGATATTGATGTCAGGCTGGGGGTTGACCCCAGGAAAGCCAACCAGATGGTACGGGGTGTGGTAACGCTTCCACATGGCACGGGCAAACAGGTCCGTGTACTTGTACTCTGCACACCGGACAAGGAGGAAGAAGCAAAGCAGGCAGGCGCGGATTACGTTGGCCTTGATGAATATGTTGAGAAGATACAGCATGGGTGGACTGACGTGGATGTGATCATTACCATGCCTTCTGTCATGGGACAGGTTGGTAAACTGGGTAAGATCCTAGGTCCCCGTGGACTCATGCCGAACCCTAAAAGCGGGACAGTCACCATGGAGATTGGGAAAGCCGTGGAGGATGTCAAGAAGGGGAAGATTGATTTCAAGGTGGACAAATTCGGCATCATTCATTCCAGAATCGGCAAGGCATCTTTCCAGCCCGAGCAGATCGTGGACAATGCCAGGGAATTCATCAGCACCATCGTAAAACTCAAGCCGACTGCTGCCAAGGGAACCTATATCAAGAGTATTTTCCTTTCCAGTACGATGAGTCCGGGTATCAAGGTCGATACCAAACTAGCGGAAGATTAAGGCAGGAGCTGAGATTAATGAATCTGAATGATCATGAGAAGAGAAGAAAAAAATGCCATCATAGACGGACTGACAGAGCAGATCAACAATGCCAGCCATTTCTATCTGACGGATATATCAGCGCTGAATGCGGCTGATACTTCCTCACTCAGGAGAAAGTGTTTTGAAAGGAATATTGAACTGGTAGTGGTGAAGAACACATTGTTAAAACGGGCACTGGAAAAGTCCGAAGGCAATTTTAAAGACCTTTATGATATTTTGAAGAATTCAACATCCGTGATGTTTTGTGAGACGGGTAACAGTCCCGCCAAACTCATCAAGGAATTCAGGAAGGAACATGAACGTCCCCTGCTGAAGGCCGCTTTTGTTGAAGAATCGATTTATCTGGGCGACGAACAACTGGATGCATTATCCTCCCTCAAATCCAAGGCTGAACTGATCGGGGATGTACTGTTATTGCTCCAGTCACCTATGAAGAACCTGCTGTCTGCGATGCAGTCAGGAGGAAATAACCTGGCAGGGGTCCTGCAGACACTTGCTGACAAAGAAGAGAATTAGAAACAATTAATAAATTATTTAAGAAATGGCAGACGTTAGCGCAATTGCAGATCAATTGGTAGAATTGACTGTAAAAGAAGTGAACGAACTTCTTGACGTATTGAAAGAAAAGCATGGTATTGAACCTGCAGCTGCTGCAGTAGCAGTAGCCGGTGCACCCGCCGCGGGCGGCGAAGCAGGTGGTGCCGAGGAAAAGAGCACATTTGACGTGATCCTCACCGCACCCGGTGGAGCCAAACTGCAGATCGTTAAGCTTGTGAAGGAACTGACGGGTCTTGGACTGAAAGAAGCCAAAGGCGTAGTTGATTCCGCACCTGCACCGATCAAGGAGGGTATCCCCAAGGATGAAGCTGAAAACTTGAAAAAGCAATTGGAAGACGCTGGAGCCGAGGTTGAACTTAGATAGCATCTTCCTGGTGATTCTTACAACAGGTTTAGGATCCCCTCAAGGGGGTTCTAAGCCTTTTGTTATATTCAGTACTAATATATATCGTTCTTTAAATTTTAGATAAATGGCCGCGAATAAAGTCGAAGGAAGAATTAATTTCTCTGCCGCTAGAAACCAGCTTCAATATCCTGATTTCCTGGAAGTTCAGTTGAAATCTTTCCGGGAATTTTTCCAGATGGAAACCACATCGGAGGACAGAAAAGCAGAAGGCCTGTACAGGGTTTTTAGTGAAAATTTCCCCATCACAGACACACGTAATAATTTCATCCTGGAATTCCTGGACTACCAGGTTGACCCCCCAAGGTATTCCATTGATGAGTGCATCGAGCGTGGTCTGACCTATAGTGTTCCCCTCAAGGCCAAGCTCAAATTGTATTGTACGGATCCGGAGCACGAAGATTTTGATACCGTTATCCAGGACGTCTATCTGGGGACAATTCCCTATATGACAGAACGTGGACTGTTCATCATCAACGGGGCAGAACGTGTGGTCGTCTCCCAGCTCCACCGGTCCCCGGGTGTTTTCTTCGGACAGAGCATCCATGCCAACGGTACCAAACTGTATTCGGCCAGGATCATTCCTTTTAAAGGATCCTGGATCGAATTTGCCACGGACATCAACAATGTCATGTATGCCTACATTGACCGGAAGAAGAAATTGCCCGTAACCACCTTGCTCCGGGCCATCGGTTATGAAGGTGATAAGGATATCCTGGAGATCTTCGACCTGGCAGATGAACTGAAGGTCTCCAAGACCGGCTTGAAAAAAGTGATCGGCCGTAAACTCGCCGCAAGGGTTTTAAAATCCTGGGTAGAGGACTTCGTGGATGAGGATACAGGTGAGGTGGTATCCATCGAACGGAACGAGGTGATCATCGATCGCGAGACCATCCTTGAAAATGAGCACATAGATATGATCGTGGATTCGGGTGCGAAGACCATACTCCTGCACAAGGAATCCCAGAGCCTGGCTGATTTTGCCATCATTTATAACACCCTTCAGAAGGATCCGTGTAATTCAGAGGAGGAAGCCGTCCTCCATATTTACAGGCAGCTTCGTAATTCCGAACCGCCTGATGAGGCCACCGCCAGGGACGTCATCGACAAGCTCTTCTTCTCAGACAAGCGCTATGACCTGGGTGAGGTAGGCCGTTACAGGATCAATAAGAAGCTCGGACTTTCCACGGAAATGGACGTGAAGGTACTGACCAAGGAAGATATCATTGAGATCATCAAGTACCTGATCGAGCTGATCAATTCCAAGACCGATGTCGATGATATCGATCACCTGAGCAACCGGCGCGTCCGGACCGTAGGTGAGCAGTTGTCCAACCAGTTCAGTGTGGGACTGGCACGTATGGCCAGGACCATCAGGGAAAGGATGAATGTCCGGGATAACGAGGTCTTTACACCGGTTGACCTGATCAACTCCAAGACCCTCTCCTCGGTGATCAATTCTTTCTTCGGTACCAACCAGCTGTCTCAGTTCATGGACCAGACCAACCCGCTGGCGGAGATGACCCATAAGCGGAGGATGTCAGCACTGGGACCCGGCGGACTGTCAAGGGAGCGTGCAGGGTTTGAGGTAAGGGATGTCCACTACACGCACTACGGCCGTCTCTGTCCTATCGAAACG
>Ga0111175_1124_pt1 | contig 14113 bp, 16 predicted proteins | sample DeeMarSWOR324_28_FD_80228 | JGI IMG/M metagenome (GOLD analysis project Ga0111175, IMG submission 80228) | Bacteroides sp. SM23_62
CGAATGAGCCCCTAACCTCCGGGCCATAGCCAGAACAGTATCTGAAAAAACCGCTGGATCGATGCCAGCTTTTGCAGGGGCCGGTTCACCATCCACCCTTGGATGCAGTGCTTCCACCTCATCGAAAATGGACCGGGTTTTGGCAAACAAGAGGGGGTCGTAATATTTAGAGCCAGGTTTGAGCCATCCAGGCCTGCGGCGGAATGCATTATCAAGGGGTCTGTGCTGAGGCCGAAGCCTGTAATAAACCTCAAATTTTTTGCTGCCCGGAACCAGTTTTTGCCTTGAGAACATGGTATCCCGTTCATCGAACCTGTTTCGGGGCCGCTGGTACGTGTACTGGATACGCCCCCTGAAAGGGATCAGGGAAATGGCCAGACAGCCTCCTGCAAGCGATATCATCCCTGCGGATATCCAGTCCGGGTATGTTACGTCCTTTAGCACGGGGAGTAAGTAAGGAAACGACAGAAGGATCCCGGAGATAAACGATATGCAGGCCGCCCGTCTTTCCTTCTCCATCATCGAAGTGATGCCGGCCGACAGCAGAAATAACAGCAAACCTGCACCCAGCAATATTAATACCAGCTCCATAGGATGTTTTTGTATGGATTGCCATCCATCGTCCCGGTGCAAAGATATTTATTATTGTATTTCAGCCCTGCCCCGCATTTATCCGAAAGAAGGAATGAGCCGGTTTAAATTTTGATTTATGCTGACTAACTGTTGTTTACGGACTTTTAACAGGAATTGGAGAATAAAATATAAAAATTCCTGTTAAGGATTTTGAGATCTTAATTTATTATTATAGTTTTAATGCCCGAAATCTTCATAAATATCTGCCATGAAAACAATTGTAAAGATCTTACTGGGCCTTTTGGCACTTATCATTGTCGTTACCGTGGTACTTGTGTCATATGTGAAATTCGGTTTGCCAAAAGTGGGTGACCCGCCTGATCTGCAGGTAGAGATCACCCCGGAACGCCTGGAAAGGGGGGAATACCTTGCCTGGTATGGTGCCGGTTGCCTGGACTGTCACACCCTCCGTGACCCATCCGTCTATTCCATGCCCCTTATGCCCGGCAGGGAAGGTGCGGGTGGTTTTCGATTCTCCCATGAAATGGGATTCCCGGGCGTGATCTATTCCCCGAATATTACACCCGCCGGGTTGGGGGACTGGACCGACGGGGAGATTTTCCGGGCCATTACTGCCGGAGTTGATAATGTAGGCAATGCAATATTCCCGATAATGCCCTATCATGATTATGCCAAAATGGACAGGGAGGATATCTATGCCATCATCGCCTATATCCGGACACTTGAACCCATTGAATCCCAGATCCCCGAACGTGAACTGGACTTCCCGCTTGGTCTGATTGTGAATATGATGCCAGCAGAACCCGAATTGCCAGACATGCCTGATCCTTCAGACCAGGTTGCCTACGGACAGTATGTGGCCAATGCCGCCGGGTGCATACAATGCCATACTACCCAGGATGACCGGGGCATGATAATACCGGAACTTCTGTTGGCGGGAGGAAATGAATTTCCGCTTCCTACAGGAGGGATTGTCAGGTCAGCCAATCTTACACCCGATGATGAAACAGGTATCGGGAAATGGACAGAAGAAGCTTTTTTGCTGCGTTTCAAGATTTATGCAGACAGTTCCATGGTATTGCACGAGGTCAGGGAAGGTGACTTGAATACGCCCATGGCCTGGAGCCTTTATGGACGGATGACAGAAAAAGACCTGAGGGCCATATACGCCTACATGCAAACGGTTAAGCCCCTCTCCAACAAGGTGGAAAAATTCACGGCTCCATAATCAGAACGCATCTCTTACCCTTTAAAAAACCATCCGGCTGTCCTTGTCAGCATGCTGACAGGTTCCGGATGGTTTTATAATATAGGAATGCTAAAGGCTAGTCAACCTCTTGTACGACGGTCCCATTGGTTGCTGGTATACCCTGTTTCAGATAAACCGAATGGTAGAGTATGGCAAATGCAGCAGATATCCACATGGCTGAAATAAGGACCCCGAATATCAACACTATCAAACCGGCTATGACAATAAAGAAGGCAAGCAGTCCCATGAAAAAGATGGTCCATCCATGCCCCCTGGTCATTGCCCAGCTGGCTTTAAGGGCCTCCATGGCTTCCATTTTCTGATCGATGACCAGGTATGGTACAAATGCCAGACGGCAGGCAAAGATGATCCCTGGTACGATCAGCATAAATAAACCAATTACAACAATGATCGCAACAACCAATCCGGCGATCACGGCATTCCAGTAATTCCGTTCAAAAACAGCGAACATGTCTTTGATCTCGATCTTTTCGCGGCGGACGGCTTTCAAAAAAACCCATTTTACACTATAGCCTATCGGTCCCGCGATAAAGATACCGTATCCAATGGCCAGCAGGACAATGGGGACGAGAAACCATTCAAAATGATCAGGTCTGAACTGAAAGCCGTTGGTAGGGATCTGAATTACTCCATAAACAAGTGTTACGACAAGTAATTCTATAAAGGTGGTGAAGATCAATTTCCACCCTTTACTGTAGCTGTCACCTGTAGAAGTGTCAGATACAAATGCGTTGTTAGATTCAATTGTTTCCATATCTGTACGAATTATTTGGTTTTCACAAGTCAAATATATAGCTGCGCTGCAGGCTATTTTAGCGACCAAAGTAGGATTTTAAAAAACACTACTTTGGTAGGGGATGCATTTACAGAATTTGTATAAATTCGTCACAGATTCTCATTTTACATGAATGAAACGCTACAAATAACCCTCCTCACAGGTTCATTGATCACAGGTATTATCGTTATCATGTTCAGCAATCAGCTGGTAAGAAAATACAGGTTGCCCTGGCTTTCCTCCTATTTTTATTACTTGATATTTTTATTCGTATTCGGCATATACGGTATCATCGGATCCCGGCTGATCAGGGTCTTCCTGGTGAAACAGGATTTGGATGAACAGGCAATTGCATCCATCGTTTCCTTCTTTTTCTATCTGGGAATTCCTTTTCTCATCTTGTCATGGTACATGTTTATCCGGCTTGCAAGAGAAATGGTCAATAAGAAAGTCAGTTCCATATTCAACCTGGTGTATTTCCTTCCCCTTGCACTGGGATTCATGGGTTATGGTGTGCTGCTTTTAAAACGGGACCTGCTCGGGGAGAACAGGCATGAGCTGATACGCTCCAGCATGCTGATGGGGTTTACCATTGTCAGCCTGATTGTGTATGCCTACTCACTCACCCAGCTTTTCCTCCAGTCACGAAGGTTTCTTGACAACAAGGACAGGCAGAATATCCGCCTCTTTGGAATGTTTTACATCATATATGTACTGAGTACCATAACCATGATCAACCTGTCATACCGGGGACCTGTCTATGGTTTTGGCTTCATCATCGTATTGTTTGCGATCCACCTTCTCCCGATCTTCTTTCTGAGCCTTTACCTCGACAAGAATTTTGTTGAACCGGCGGCAAAGCATGATTTTTATAAAAGCCTGGCAGATTTCATTGAAGCATACCAGATTTCAAAGCGGGAAAGCGAGATCGTCCAACTGATCTGTAAGGGAAAGAGCAACCAGGATATCAGTGATTCATTGTTTATTTCACTTCAAACAGTGAAGGACCATATTCATCGGATATATCTGAAAACAGGCGTTAAAAACAGGGTTCAATTAACCAACTTAATCCGCACTTTTTCTTAGTTTTACAACCTCCTGAAAAAAATTTGCATGGCAAGAAGACTTGTTATCGGTGATATCCATGGCTGCAATAAAACCCTCCAGGGACTGCTAGACAAAAAGATAAAAATATCCAGGGAGGACCAGCTTTTTTTCCTGGGAGATTACATAGACCGTGGTCCGGATAGCAAAGGCGTCCTTGACTATCTGATCAGCCTGAAGGAGAATGGATACCAAACCGTATTCATCCGTGGTAACCATGAGGAAATGCTGATTGAATCCCTATCGAGTAATGCCTACTTCCGTCCATGGATATATAACGGCGGAGGTGAAACCCTGAAGTCTTTCGGCCTGAGCCAGGAAGATTATCTCAAATTACACGGAGATGAGAAATTACCAGCCAAATATATGGAGTTTCTGAGTCACACAACCTATTACATAGAACTCGATAAATGTTTTATCGTCCATGCCGGATTTAACTTTCACGATGATAATCCATTCCATGATATGGATGCCATGATCTGGAGCCGGAACATGGATTATGACCGTTACAAAGCCAAGGGAAAACCTGTTATACATGGGCATACTCCGACCTCCCTGGACTCCATAAGGGTTACATTATTCAGCCCTGAACGTACCCTGGTAAACCTGGATGCAGGATGCGTATATACAGATTATTCAGATATGGGATATTTGGTTGGACTGGATATAGACACCATGCAACTCTTCGTCCAGGCGAATATTGAGTAGAAATTGCATAAAAATTCATGGTTTATTTCAGGGCATTCGTGTAATCCAGTGTGATATTCGTAAAAAAGGGGAGTTTTGAGGCAACCAGACCCTTGATTTTGTTGTCTATAAAGCACTGATTAAACCTAAAATTTCTTACCTTTCGACTAGTGAAGTTAAGATTAATTCAAAGATAAAACATGTTACTATCATCAGAATTATTTATTGAATTATACAAACAGAGCAAGAAGAATGGCTCCGGAAACCCGCCACAAGAAGCCCTTCAAAAACACAATTTATCTCCGGAGCAGTGGACCAATTATGTTGATTTTATTGATGATCTTGACCTGAATGAAGATGGTATCAGGATCATGGTCGATGAGATCAACAACGGACACATGAAGTTATAGGCAAAGTTGACGGGTACACGCTATTATTTCACATAACTGATTGAAACACCAGCCCGGCTGCTACGGTTTATGGTAGTGGTGAGTTTTGGATTATTCTGAATTTCTTCCAAAAAATCCCGTACGGAGCTGCCCTGGCTGGTTACATTGTGAGCGGTAATAACACCACCGGGTTTCATCTTTGGAAGGATCAGTTCGAGGTATTTATCATAATCGGGCTTCCAGGCATCGATGAATACAAAATCAAATTTACCTTCCAATACAGGGATTTCCTTTAATGCATCATTGATTCGTGATTCAATGATGTCATCCAGTTCCGCGTGTTCGAAATTCTCCTGGGCTTCCCTTGCCCGCTGTGGTTCTATCTCCAGGGTGATCAATCTGCCCCCGGTTTCTTTGAACGCCAGTCCGAGCCAAAGTGCAGAATATCCGTTGGATGTTCCTATTTCAAGTCCCCTCTGATAACCATTCTCCAAGATGATATCATACAACAGCCGGCCATCTTCGGCAGGAACATTCATGCCGCCATGCCGGTAAGGCAGGTGTTTTAACATGGGCAGTACCTTCTCATCGCTAATCCCCCGGAAAGGGTCATTTTGCTGTCCCGTCAAGGTGGCAGACAGCAATATTAAGACCAGGCATAATAAACCAGTATGTTTCATGGGAATTTATTTTTGAATAAGATACAAAATATTCAGCATGTAATATGGAACAATGCTATCCATTTTCCTTCAGCCCTGTTCCATTCCCGGAGGGCATCAGGCGTGGGCAAGAGATGCACTTTACATTGCTTTTGCTTGAGAAAACCGGAGGCTTCCCGGGAAAGTTCTGCGACTCCATACTGGCCGGAACCAATAATGATCCCATCAGCACCTTTCTGGTAGACATATTCGGCTTCATCGAGGGAAATGGTATGGGAGGTCCCATAAACCGCTTTCGACAGTTTCTTTTTCCTCTTTTTAACCTTTCCCTCCAGGGTAATTATGATGTCGTGATCATAATGTACCCCATCCACGGTGATAGACCCGAAGGATGATTTATCTATGACTGGATACATCGTCAATAAGGATTTCAACAAGGTTACAAGTTACTGAAATGATATTTAAACCCCTATCTATACAGCATCATTGTTTTTGATCCGGTTGAAGATAGCGGGTATGGATTCATCGTAGAGGTCTATCTGGAAAGTGATCTGTCCTCTTTCATTGATCTCGGAATCAGATGCTATCAATTCCTTATTTCCATCAACTTCCTGGTATGTCTCAGGAACCTTGATCATAATATCTCCAAGGTCAGTCGCTAATACCAGATCGATACCTGCATACACACTATGGTATTTAACCATACCATAATGGGGAATATTTTTCTGCCACCCCGACGGATCATTGCCGATCAGGTAAGTGCTTCTTCCTGGGGATTCATTGATCCCTTCCATTTTACTTCCCGCATCAGATCCAACAAGTTGAAAGCTAAGATGGATTAAATCCTGAGACGGAATCCATTCTGGTCTTACTATTGCAGTAAAATCCTTTTCTTTTTTGACCCGGGACAGGCTGAGCACTGCTTCCTTCGGTGTATGAAAAAGGGTGTGGTTTTTACCTCTTGATATGTATTTGACTGTTTCATTTGTTTGTTCCATGTTTTTTTCAAAATAAGCCGGAGCAATGATCCTGCGAATTGGGGTATGTGAATTTATGGAATAGTTGCCCGAATACCAATCATTAATGCAATATATAATTTGACTTTAACAGGAGCTTGGATTAACTTTATAAAAACAATGCCATGCAAAAACAAACTTTACTTTCCAGGAATGCCATCCTCCTGATAATGCTAGCGTTAGCAGGTTGTGGATCGACACCCGGATCGGAGAACCCCGAGCATTATATAATCGATGTTACCGGCACCCCGGCTGTACTCAATTGTTCAAAATCATATACTTTCGCCGGTCATTATGCCAGTGAAGAGAACGATACGGTCAGGGTAGCCGTGGCTGCTGGTGATCTGATGTACTTCCAGTTCATGGGAGATGAAATCTTGTGTTACAGATACAATCCAGCTGATGGCCAAAATCTCTCTCTGAGATTTGATTCAACCTACGACAGTTTTTACCTGAATAACGAGCTTATTTCGGTCAGTTTATCGGAAGGATCAGCAGCATGGGACTGGCTCGCAGGGGCTGATGAACAAGTTCTGACTGGTATTCGGTCCCTCTTTATTTCTCTGCCCCTGTCGGAAACCGAAATGAATGCACTGGAGATGATATCCGGGGTAATTTCAAATCCCGGTTTGTTTATTGAGGGGGACAGCCTGCTTGAGGAAGTACTCTCTGTAATTAAGCCTGAGTGGCTTATTGCGGAGGATCTGAATTTCAGCACAATCTCTGATGATATAAAAGCTAATTTAAAGCACCTGGAGCTACTGTGGCATTCAGGTGCTTATCACTTGGATCCTGATTTTCTCTACGGTCTCCCGGCATTGAATTCCCTGATCATTGAATACTGGGATTCAAGTGATATAACTGATCTTCAATTTGAAAAATTGAAAAGTCTCGAATCCCTCTCCATCATGGAATCCGATATACACGATCTCGCTCCCATTGCTGCATCATCTAAAATTAAAAATTTGAGCCTGGTCCACTGTGAAACACTTAATGAGATTGGACCCATAGCTGATCTGGCCAGCATAGCTTGCCTGGAACTGACCGGTTGCCAGCATATCATTGATATCCCTACAATTTTGCAGATGCCTTCGCTGACCCGCCTGTCCATTCCCGGGAATACCTCCCAATTGGAGTTTGCTGACATCATTTCCAGGCATGATGCACTCCAGGTGCTGGAGATGGTTGGCAGTGACAGCATAACAGATCTATCACCCTTGGAGGGATATTCAGGACTCAAGGCCCTTACATTGGATTTCAATATACCCGATCTCAGACCTGTCTATCAATTAATTGGACTGGAGCTGCTTGTACTGCCAGAGGAATTATTCGAAGATTCTCTCGCCATGGCTGAAATTCAACAGGCCATGCCTGGCACCAGGGTTATTGCCGGAGGAGGTTTCTGCCTGGGCTCCGGATGGATCCTGCTGCTGGTCCCGGCAGTCATTATCCTGATCATTGTAAGGAAGAGATTCACCGGATTGCGTCCTGCCAAGGTCAACCGATGAGGTATTTCAAAAGGATATTTCAAACAGAATTTAAAGCAATCCCTTCTGCTATCCTTGTAATCGCGGGAATATGCATTTTTGGATCGTTCATTCATGCAGACTCCTGGTGGCGCATTATTTCCTTTGCCGGCCTGGCACTTACTGCCATAACTATCAGCCTTCCAGTGCGGGATGTTAAATCCTTGCTGACTGTGCTTGGCATTGTCCCATTCACCCGCAAAGTGATTTATTACAGCTTTGGGGGGATCATATTTGGGATCTTCCTGGGAGTTGCGTATAATTCCATTAAAACAGACTGGCTGTTTCCCCAAAACCTGACAACCTTCGCCATCACCGCTGCCCTGATCGGAATAACAGAGGAACTGGTTTTCAGGGGTTTCGTGCAGTACAGGTCGGCTTCAGCCGGTGCCCTGTTATCAATTTTACTGGCAAGCTCCGGACATACACTCTATAAATTTCTCGTGATCAGCACAGTGCCTATCGATCTCAATACAGATATCCCTTCCCTTGTTACATTGACATTCCTGGTAGGGATCGTTTTCGGAATTATGAGAGAGGTTTCCGGGAGCGTTATCCCTCCGGTCATTGCCCATGCCCTTTTTGATATCATTGTTTATGGAGGAGCCAGCCTTGCCCCTGTCTGGATATGGAGTTAACGCACAATGGCCACAATACCATCAACCGGTATCCTGTTTGCCATACCAATGACCTCATTTTCATCATCGATGCCGGAGCACTGAAAGGTCAGCAGTGACCCGCTGAAAGGCATCTGGATATCATAGGAAACAATCCCCTCGCTATCTGTATTTCTGGTAAGCAGGGCCTTGTAACCTTCAATCTTGATCCGCTTCTGGTTTTCGTCCGATGTCATGAAGCCCGGCATGGCAAGTATGGTATTGATACCAGCCAATAGCGGTGAATCACTGACGATCTCAATGGATGCGTTCCTGTCTTCAGCAGTATAGGAACGGCTGATGAATAGTCCGGTAAAACCAGTGTTTACACCTGTTACATCATCTCCTGCTTCAATCTTGGACATGCCATTCATCTCATCGGGCAGGAGGGCAAGGATTTCCCTGCCAATGGCCTGGTTTATTCCAGTTAAAGCCCCCTGCAAGGCAAATCGGGCATCCTCGAGATTGTCAGATTGGTAAGATGAAAGGGCCTCATCCAGGCTTGCTGTTACTTCCTGGGCATTTATGAAGGCACCTGGAATAGCCAACACAGTGACTGTTATAAGGATCTGTATCTTTTTCATTGTTCTCCAAATTCATTTTTAATTTTCTCAATATCAAATTCATTTGCGGCAGCCATGATTTCCTGCTCACTTTCAAAATTAACACCTTCAGCAACAAAGATTGACGACTGACCGAATGGCACGCTGAGGGTATATCCGGAATAATCATCATAAGCAAGCACTCCCCGGTACTCCTTGAACTTAACCTGTTTGTGGTCCTGATCTTCAGCAGTTGAGGCATATGCGCCACTGGTCAGGTAAATGTTCACGGAGGAAAGCATGGCTGCATCATTACCAACAGTAATCTTAAGTTGCTGGTCATTGCCACTATATACACGCTCAATGATCAAGCCTACGAACCCAATGCTCATGCTTGCCACATTATCATTTTCAGGAACCATTTTGAGCCCGTTAACAGTTTCCGGAAATCCCTCAAGGATATTCTGCCCGATCTCCATTTCTATACCCAGAATGGCCTGACGAACAGCATAACGGGCCTCTGTATAACCGCCCTGTTTAAAAGCGGATGCTGCATCATTGATGTTGTCGACTACATCCGGGGCAGTATGTGTAAGTCCTCCTCCGCGCGTATTTTCAGTACCGGAGGCTGAACTGGTTTGCTGAAAACTGGCACTTTCAGTTTTCTTATCTTCCCCGAACACATCATTGATTATTTCATCTTCAGCTCTCTGCTTAAGCTTTTTTAAGAATGACTGGGCAGTAGTATGTTGCCCGGTTAACAGTATCAGGACCAATCCTGTGAAAATTCGGTAGTGTCTCATTTAATGTTAATTTTAATTAGACTAAATTAAAACAAATGATTATAATTTTCAAGTCTTGAATAAAAAAACCGGACTGAAAAGGTCCGGTCAGGAAGATGGATTCAACTATTTAAAGCCTGTAAGAGGGTTAAAGACTATACATGTCCTGGTATGTAAGTCTCATTTTTTCAATTCTTTTAAGGGATCTACTCAAAATCCTGTTCAGAAACGAACGAACCTTGTTGTATTTTGGGCTCGCCACGTCTTTCTTTTCAGCAGGCAGGTCTATTCTCGCATTGATCTCAAAGAGCTTATCAATCAATTCATTAGACATCCTGTCCAGTTCCTTCAAGGATTTTTTCAAAGATTCATTATTGTCTGTAGACGAGTTGAGTTTCTTTCGCACTTTCTTTGACCTTGAAATCATCGTACAACCAATATTGATGGCTGTTTCAAGCTTTTCGTTGACAATTCCGTTGTTTTCAGCAGAATGAATCATGATAAACTTCCCTTCTTTCCATAAATATACGGAAAATTTAACATAAGGTTAACATTTATTTAATATTTAATTGACATTTAATTAACATTGCCGTGTGGAAAAGTCACTTTTTACTGCGAAATTACAGCTGGTATTATGAATATTCTTCTAATCGGGGGAACCGGACTGGTGGGAAGTTATCTGCTTCCACAACTGGTAAAGGAAGGACATGAAGTTTATGCGCTGACGCGGGGGGCATCCAAAATTGACAAAATAAGGGACATAGGTGCCCATGGTATCCTGGGAGATATCCTCGAACCTCAGGCATTTATTGGGGAACTGGATGAAAAACCTGACTTTATCATTTTGCTGGCAATGCCTGGTATTACCCCCGGCAAAAGGATCAGCAAAAAACGCAAAGCAGCATTGAAGGCGGAAACAATTGGATTCTTCAGGAATTCGATGGACCTGGCAATTCAATTCAATGCCCCCATCATATTACCTTCCGGAACGAGTTATCAAACTGAGCATGGCGAAACAGCAGATGAAACCTGGCCCATCAGGAGAGCTGGCCTGACACAAGTGGGTAGTGAAACAGATGAAATGGTCAACCGGGCTGTCAGCACTGGCAAACCTAAAATCATCCAGTTAATCTACGGGAGAATTTATGGGAATGGCGGATTATTCCGGTCTCAGTATGAAATGTTGAAGAAAAACAGGTATAAAATCATTGGAAAAGGAGAAAATTATATACCGGTTATCCATGCCAGGGATGCGGCCAATGCTATCATAAAATCAATTGAAAAAAAGCCATTCGGGGAAAAATTTATCATTGCTGACGACGCCCCGGTAAAACTAAGGGATTTCACGAATTATATGGCTGATTTAATGGATTCAAAACGGCCTGGAAGTATTCCGGGAACCATCGTTAAAATGGCACTGGGGAAAGATATTTATGAGGTTATCAGTATGAATTGCATGGTCTCCAATAAAAAAGCCAAAAGCATCCTGGGATGGCATCCTGAATATCCATCCTATCTAACAGGCCTGGAGCATACAATAAAAGAAATGGGGGAAAACCAACCCTACTTCATGTAGGCATTTTTCATAACTTTAATCACTGTCATCATCATGAAAACCAGTCATGTTTTTATTTCCAGCATCTTATGTGCTGCCTTTCATTTTTTACCTGTAATTGTTTTAAGTCAGCCCAGAGCAATGACCTATGAAGAGTATATCCGGGAGGCTGCTGCCTTGAAAGAAGAAATTGATGTATTCCTGAATGAGTCCTCCTGGGCCCAATTTGATCCTGATGTGGGCTATATCCTGGGCAATTATTCTCCGCATGACGGGGTGGATGGCAGTAAAACCATCTCCACGGTCCGGCAGGATGGCGCCCGCACCTCATTTGTATACACATACCGGCCTTGCAGGATCAATACTTATGGGAACAGTTTTACACAATGCCACCAGGTCAGCGATGCAGAAACCTGGCAGGAGTACCTGGCCGGCCACCTGGGTGAACCCATCCGGAATTATGGGATGGGCGGATTCGGTGTATACCAGGCTTATCGCAGGATGCTCAGGGAAGAAAGCACGGAAAAAGGTGCAGAGTACCTCATGTTGTATATCTGGGGAGACGATCACATACGGACCCTGTTGCGCTGCAGGTATGCACTAACAAGGAGCTGGCGGCACGAGCAGGATAAAAAGGAGGGCGTGGGGATCATGTTTCACGGGAACTTCTGGTGCAATATTGAAATGAACATGGAAACCGGGATGCTTGAGGAGCATGAAAGCCGTATCAGATCACCTGAGAAGCTGTACCAGATGACTGATCCGGACTGGATGCATGAGAACCTGATAGATGACCTGGCCCTGCAGATGTACCTGTATGAGAAGGGTCGTATTATTGACATTGATACAAAGCAGATGCAGAAACTGGCAGGATACCTGAATACCGAGTTTAATCCAGATGCAGAGGATATGCGCCAGGAAATCAGGCAATTGCTGTTCAAGTATGCATATGCCGCCACCAAATATATACTGAAAAAGAGCAAGGAATTCGCCCGGATTAATGATAAAAAGTTAATGATCATCCTGTTCGATCCTTATGGATCCACCAGGCAACTGCTGGATGGTGAGCCTCGTGTTGATCAGGAGATCGTGGACTTCCTGGAGAAAAACAATTTTAATTATTTCGATATGAACCAGGTACATGCTGAGGATTATAAGGGCTTCAAGCTGAGCCAGGAGGAATATTACCAACGGTATTTTATCGGGCACTATAATCCCAAGGGAAATCATTTTTTCGCCTTCAGTATTAAACCCAGGATTGTCGAGTGGCTGGATCCGCCGCCTTTTACATACCGTAAATCCAATACCCTGCCGAATGACTTTAAGGGATATCTTGAAGGAAACTAGAAAATGAAAGCACATATGCTCATACTGCTGATTCTATTTTCTGCGGGACAATCCGTTTCCGCGCAGGGCAATGAATATGATATCATACAGGTTGTCTATAAGCAGATCGACACTGTCTCACTGTCCATGGATATCTATTATCCTCCGGATATGGATAAGACCGCCTCCTATCCTGTTATGATCTTCTTTTTTGGAGGTGGCTGGAAAGGGGGTTCTGTGAAACAATTTGAACCACATGCCCGGTATTTTTCCAACAGGGGTATTGTCTGTGCACTGGCTGATTACAGGGTAGAATCAAGACAAAGAACAAGTCCCTTCGAATCACTCAAGGATGCAAAATCAGCCATCCGGTTTATCCGGAAAAATGCTACCCGGTTTCAAATTGACAGGGGTAAAATTATTGCCTCCGGGGGTTCAGCAGGAGGGCATCTGGCGGCCGCCACAGCTTTGGTCAGTGAATTTAATGAAGCAGGTGAGGATTTGTCTGTCAGCTGTGTACCCAATGCCCTGGTACTTTTCAATCCGGTCATAGATAATGGTCCCGCAGGCTATGGTTACGAGAGAATTGGAAAAGCATACAAGCATTTCTCACCCTTGCATAATATCAGTGAAGGTGTACCTCCCACCATTTTTTTCCTGGGCACAAATGATCATCTTATACCCGTAGCAACAGCCAGATATTATCAAGCAGCCATGGTTAAGGTTGGCAGCAGGTGTGATTTATTTCTTTATGAAGATCAGCCACATGGATTTTTTAATTTCAGGAACAGGGAGTATTATAATAAAACGGTACTGGAAACTGACAAATTCCTTATATCCCTGGGCTATCTGACCGGAAGGCCCAGTATCGATCCAGATTAGATGATGTACTGCTCATTCCTGTAAATCAACATATTCCTGGCTCGTTGCAAGCCAGAGCATGTTCTGGTAGCTACGATGGATTCTTCGGGACAAGCTGTTTAGATCTTCCGGGGGAATATCGTAAATACGTTTATTCAGCCTTTCATAACGGGGATGAGGGTCTTCCTGGGGCAGGCCATCCAAAACGGACCTGAATTTCTCCATAAGCGGCTGATCCAACTGCAGATCTTCAATAAGGTTGATGGTTCCATAGGGATCCTTCTCCAGATCATAGATCCTGTGTATCTTTTTCAGGGTGTCAATATAAACCTTGTATCTGCCATCGCGGATAACCCTGTCCCTGAAGGTAA
>Ga0111175_1125_pt1 | contig 14089 bp, 10 predicted proteins | sample DeeMarSWOR324_28_FD_80228 | JGI IMG/M metagenome (GOLD analysis project Ga0111175, IMG submission 80228) | Bacteroides sp. SM23_62
AATATGCTTATTAGTTATTTTTGGCTCCTTCCTCTATCCACAGGAGGATCAGCTGTTTTTCGGCTTCAAGGGCCCTGGAATCATGGGAGCCGTATAGCTTTTTCATCAATTCACTTTCTTCCGGTTCACTGGTATTGATGTATCCTCCATTGGTCAGGGCATCATATGAATTCTCCTGTCTGAGGTCCGGATCACGCGATCCGCCATGGCAGTTTACACATTTGTCATTCCATATCGGCTGGATATCCAGCGAATAACTCACAGCAGTGTCGGGAGGCTCTATTACCACTGGAGGGTACACCACCTTCTCACATGATCCAAACAAAAGGATACCTGCAAATATCCCTGCGAACAATAGATAAAACAATCTTTTCATTTGAGCTGCTATTATATAAATATTATATAAATTATTATTTAGACTGAAGGTTTCTTGTTACGCGTCAAAATTAGCTTAAATAACCCGACCAGCACGAACGCAAATTACCGAGATTTAAAAAAAGCTGGGCTGATTTATATCACCCCGATGACCGACATTCATCATTTTTTTTTCCTATTTTTATCGCGTCAATAACAGCAAGGACCGAGATGATTTCCAGGAAACAGTTAGATGGTTGCGAAGATTGCCGGGAATGCATGAACCGGGCTCCTTATTTCCAGATCCTTTCTCCCCAGGAACTTGAGGTGATCAACAGGGATCGTTATTCTCTCAGGTATAAGGCGGGAGAGATGATCCTGAAACAGGGAACTTCGGCCACGCATGTATTATCACTGATAGACGGGATTGTAAAAATATATATAGAAGGGATTGGTGACAAGAACCTTTTGTTAAGCCTCCAGAAACCCTGGGCACTGCTCGGAGGACCGGGTGTACATACCGACCGGAAAATTCACTATTCAGTTGCCGCCCTGACAGGTGTGTCCATATGTTTCATAGATATAGAGAATTTCAATAAGGTGATGCATATAAATTGCCGTTTTGCCAATCAATTGATCGGGCACATCAGCAGTCAGTCTGTGATTTTATTCGACAAGATGGTCAGCCTTACACAGAAGCAGATGCACGGCCGTATGGCAGACGGGCTGCTTTACCTGTCCAAAGACTTTTATGACAGTGAATCCTTTGATATGCATCTGTCCCGTCAGGAAATAGCAGACATTACGGCCATGTCAAAGGACAGCGCCATACGGATCTTAAAGGATTTTGAAAGGGACGGGATCATCAGATTGCAGGGAAGCAAGATCTCCATCCTGGATGCAGATCAGCTAAATGATATCTCCCTGAAGGGATAAGGCCTGAGCGACCCGGCTAATTTTGATTGCTGTTAATAAAGGTAGCGGTGGCAATCCACACAATGAAATTCCTTCCAGGCTTCCCCAATGTCAATGGGATGGATAAATTCCAGCGAATCCCTTACACCAGCCATATTTAACCGATCCGGGTTGCCCTGGGCAAGGATGTCATGGCAGAGATTGCAGTCCTTGCTGATCACCCTGCCGGATGCTGATTTATGACGGTCGTTGTGGCACCTGTAACAGCCTTCCGAATTGATATGCCCGATATGGTTGGGATATACGTCCCACTGGGCCTTCATTTCCGGGAACATGTTCTGCGTGAAGTCTTCCTGTATACCGGTGATGGCTTGCTGGATGAGGGGAAACTGGTCCTGGTAGATCTCGGGATACATCAGTTCATAGTATTCCCTGATATCCTTTTCAATGGTTGCCAGGGCAGAGTCGGTACCCTCATACCCTGCATAGAGCAGGCCCATGGCCACCTGTTTGATGTCGGGAAGTTCCCTGGGGATATCCCCCCTGGTCAGTGAATTGTCCGTGAAGAAAGGAGGTGAGTAATATTCATGGGAAGGCCGGTTATGACAATCTATGCAATCCATGTGCCGGAATTTCTCACCGGCGATCATGGCTGAATCAGGCATATTCTCTTCATCCATATAGGTATGTACTTCCCCTGTCTCCAGGTTCGTATATCTCACCCAGGGAATGATTTCACGGTCATCAGGATCAGCGGCATATTCGATTTTTACGTTGGGATTGATATGCCAGTGGATCCCTTCTTCCAGTCCCAATGCATGATATTCTGATCCAATCTTCATCTTGAGAATGATATCCCATTCGGTATTATTTTCATCCGCCAGGTAATGTTTTTCCGTCCGGAGTTTAGGGGCGTAAAACTGTTCGGGCCAGTGGCATCTCTCACAGGTCTCCTGGGCCGGTCTCAGATCTGTAATGGGTGTAGGAATAGGTTTGGGGTATTTTTTGAAAAGGACAGAATAAACCTGGTACAGTCCGGAAAGCTTGGACCGGACATACCAGTCCGCTCCCGAGCCTACATGGCAGTCAACACAAGGCACCCTGGCGTGGGCGGAGTTCTGATAGGTAATGTATTCAGGATGCATCACATTATGGCAGATATTGCCGCAGAATTCAACCGATTCGGTGAAATGAAACGCTTCGTAAGTGCCGACTGCCGAGAGAAACAGGAAAGCCGTCGATGAGATCACGAAAACCGAAAAGGCATTCCTGTGTTGTTTCAAGTTCAGGTCAACCCTGGGCCATCTCGGCAGACCGGCCTCTTCCTGTCTCCTCATCCGGCGTCTTTTCCTGACCATCCCGATGGGGATAAGGATCAGTCCCAGGATGAGAAAGATGGGCAATATAATGTATATGACAATGCCAAGATAGGAACTGGTCACCTCGATAAAAAAGGATACAACAATGAGAAATACGATCATAAAAAGACTTATGATGGCAATAACGGCACCGATCACCGATGTCCAGTTGTACACTGAGGAAGGAAGTTTCATAATATTTAAGATATCCGGTAAAGTTGCCTAAAGATATTAAAAGATAGAAACATTGGTCACTATACTATTGCTAACTCCCTTTATTTAAAATCATTATGAATTTCGTTCCCGGCCCGGAACAAATGCTAGATCTCCTTTAACTGCCTGATGGTCTCCGCGGGATCATCGGAGGCGAAGACCGTGTTCCCGACCACAAAAACATCCACACCGGCCTCCTTCAGGCGGGCCAGGTTGTCGAGTCCCACACCACCGTCGATCTGGATCAGGGCCCCGGACCCGGTTTTCTCGATCAGTTCGCGCAATTGCCTGATCTTCCTGTAGCTGTACTCGATGAGGGATTGTGCCCCGTACCCCGGGTTAACCGTCATATTCAGCACCAGGTCAAGATCCGGTAAGATGTTCTCCAGCAAGCGGACAGAGGTATGGGGGTTGATGGCCACGCCGGCTTTCATGCCGAGGGATTTGATGGTATCGATGGTGCGGTCCAGGTGCGTACAGGCTTCATAATGGACGGTCAGTATATCCGCCCCGGCGGCCAGGAACCTTTCCAGATGCCTGTCCGGTTCAACGATCATCAGGTGTGTGTCCAGCGGTTTGGTGCTGAGTTCCCTGATCTGCCTGATGACAGGGAAGCCAAAGGTCATGTTGGGCACAAAGACCCCGTCCATAATATCCAGGTGCAGCCAGTCGGCCTGGCTGCTGTTGACCATTTCAATTTCCGTCCGCAGGTCCAGAAAATTCGCCGTCAGGATAGAGGGTGCGATCAAATGTGACATCTTCTGCTTGTTATCCAAGGTAGGTTTTGAGGATCCTGCTCCGGGTGGTGTGCTTCAGCCTTTTGATGGCTTTTTCCTTGATCTGTCTTACCCGCTCACGGGTCAGGTTGAACTGCTCACCTATTTCCTCCAGGGTATGGGGATGTTTCCCGTTCAGTCCGAAATACAATTTAATGATGCTCGCTTCTCGATGCGTAAGGGTCGACAGGGCCCTTTCAATCTCCTTCCGCAGGGATTCGTTCAACAAGCCCCGGTCGGGACTGGGTGCATCCGTGCTCAGCATTACATCATACATATTGCCTTCTTCCCCTTCGGTCAGGGGGGCATCCATGGATACATGCCGGCCGGAACTGCGGATGGCTTCCTTTACATCCTCGGGTGCCAGTTCAAGGGCCTGTGCCAGTTCCAGGATGGATGGCTCCCTTTCATGCTGTTGCTCAAGTACGGCAAATGTTTTGTTGATCTTGTTGATGGACCCGATCTTGTTCAGGGGCAGCCTTACAATCCGGGCCTGCTCGGCCAGGGCCTGGAGGATGGATTGCCTGATCCACCATACGGCATAGGAAATAAACTTGAATCCCCTGGTCTCATCAAACCGCTGGGCGGCTTTGATCAATCCGAGGTTCCCTTCATTGATCAGATCCGGCAGGCTCAATCCCTGGTTCTGGTACTGTTTGGATACCGACACAACAAAGCGCAGGTTGGCCTTGATCAGTTTCTCCAGGGCATCCCGGTCCCCCTTGCGGATCCTTCGGGCCAGCTCAACCTCTTCCTCGGCAGTGATCAGGTCAACCTTGCCGATTTCATGCAGGTATTTATCCAGGGAAGGGGTTTCCCTGTTGGTAACCTGTTTGATGATCTTGAGCTGTCTCATAAGGGTGAGAATTTATGGGATGACCGTTATACGTAAAAAATCAACACAAGTTACATTTTCGCAGCGGGAATTTATTAAAAATTCGCTTTTTTTCCGAGATTTCCGTTTGATTCAAGAAAAAGTTTAAATAACAGCATGGCCCCATCCCCGGCAAAGTATAGAATATCAATGGGATAGTGCAGGATCTGCGGTTTATTTTGGATTTATTCTAAATAAGCAGAATAGATGGAAAATACAGGGTCAGGCGGTGAAAAAATTTCAAATCATTTTTTTGGTAATTCTAAGGATTTGCTTATACTTGCAATGAATTTCCAGTGATACCCGTTTTTTCACCCGGATATCTGACTCCAATTCAACAATATTTCTGACCATAATCCACATAAAAGTTAATTTTCATTATTCATAATCACATGTATGACATTCTTGAGCTTAACAAGAAGCTCGTTTCCGATCTGCGAGAAATCGCCAAAGAATTAAAAATAAAAAGGGTTGAAGCTTTTAAGAAACAGGACCTGATCTATAAGATCCTGGATCAGCAGGCCATTGTCGCCTCGGATGTTCAATCCCGATCCAAAGAAAAACAAAAAGAACAACCGGTCCCTAAAGCCAAGGAGAAAACCACTCACCGCAGGGGGAGAAAACCTGCCCAGCAAAAAGAGGATAAAACCACCGAGCTGGAGCTGGTAGACAAGCCGGAGGACAGGCGGGATGAAGGCCGTACGGATATCAGGGACCGCAAAGATATGAAAGACCGTAAGGATAAGGACTTTGGCAAGGATAAGGAATTTGCCAGGGAGAAAGATAATGCTTACAGGGACCGAAGAGGTAACAATTACCAAAGGGATGCCGATACGGATACCAGGGAAACCCAGGCCGAACGCGATTTCAAGCGGCAGGAAAGAAGGCAGCAGGAAAAGGCCCTTGAATTTGAAGGGATCATTTCTGCCTCCGGGGTCCTGGAGATCATGCCTGACGGATATGGCTTCCTGCGTTCCTCGGATTACAATTATCTCAACTCCCCGGATGATATATATGTATCGCAGTCCCAGATCAAGCTGTTCGGACTGAAAACAGGTGACAGCGTCTCTGGGACCATCCGTCCGCCCAAGGAAGGGGAGAAATACTTTCCCCTGATAAAGGTGGAAGAGATCAACGGGCGGAGCCCGGATTTCATACGCGACAGGGTTCCCTTTGATTTCCTCACCCCGCTCTTCCCGAATGAAAAATTCATGCTCCTGCAGCCGGGTAAAAGGGGCAGTATCTCATGCCGGGTGGTTGATATGTTCACCCCCATAGGGAAGGGACAAAGGGGACTGATCGTCGCCCAGCCGAAAACGGGCAAGACCATATTGCTGCAGGAGATCGCCAATGCCATAGCGGACAGCCACCCGGAAGTATACCTGATCATCCTGCTGATCGACGAACGGCCCGAAGAAGTAACGGATATGCAGCGGAATGTGAATGGCGAGGTGATCGCATCCACTTTCGATGAGCCTGCGGAACGACATGTGAGGGTATCCAATATCGTCATCGAGAAGGCCAAGCGTATGGTCGAGTGCGGGCACGATGTCGTGATCCTGCTTGATTCCATCACCCGCCTGGCGAGGGCTTATAATACCGTCGCACCGGCCTCCGGCAAGGTGCTCTCAGGAGGGGTGGATTCCAACGCGCTCCAGAAGCCCAAGCGGTTTTTCGGTGCTGCCAGGAATATCGAGAACGGTGGATCGCTTACCATTCTGGCCACTGCACTCACCGAGACCGGTTCCAAGATGGATGACGTGATCTTCGAAGAATTCAAGGGTACGGGCAACATGGAATTGCAGCTTGACCGCAAGCTGTCCAACAAGCGGATCTTTCCTTCGGTGGACCTCAACCCTTCGAGCACGCGCCGCGAAGACCTGCTGCTTGAGAAGGAGATGCTCAACAAGCTGTGGATACTCCGTAATTACCTCTCGGACATGACCTCCATCGAGGCTATGGAATTCCTGATCGACCGCCTGAGCAAGACGGAATCGAACGAAGAATTCCTGATCTCCATGAATGCTGAATAACGGCGCATGTGGACGCTGAAAAGCTGAAAAATTTACCGGGGTCTGGGTCCCGGTTTTTTTTATTTTTAATAGGTATGAATTAATGAAAACATAATAAAACTCATATATTTTATCCATCAATAATGCTAATTTTGTAATCTTCATAAAAAATCATATAAATTATTGCTAATTAAATACTTAAACCAATAGAAATGGCTAATAAGAAAAATTTTATGACCTGCGATGGAAACCATGCAGCCTCTCATGTGGCCTATATGTTCAGCGAGGTAGCGGCGATCTATCCGATCACCCCCTCATCCAACATGGCGGAGAATATTGATGAGTGGGCTGCATTTGGCAGGAAGAATATATTCGGTGAAACAGTCCAGGTCGTGGAAATGCAATCTGAAGGCGGAGCATCGGGAGCCGTGCACGGTTCCCTCCAGGCAGGCGCCCTGACATCCACATTCACCGCCTCCCAGGGCCTGTTGCTGATGATCCCCAATATGTACAAGATATCCGGTGAATTGTTGCCGGGCGTTTTTCATGTTTCTGCAAGGAGCCTGGCAGCGCAGGCCCTGTCCATCTTCGGTGATCACAGCGATGTAATGAGTACACGCCAAACCGGGTTTGCCATGCTCGCCACCGGATCTGTCCAGGAAATCATGGATATTGGCGGGATTGCCCACCTGGCAGCCATCAAATCCCGCATTCCATTCCTGCATTTTTTCGATGGTTTCAGGACTTCGCACGAGGTACAGAAGGTGGAGGCCCCGGCCAATGAAGACATGGCCAGGCTCATCGATTATGAGGCGCTGCAGCGTTTCCGCGACAACGCACTCAATCCGGAGCACCCGGTGACAAGGGGGACGGCCCAGAACCCGGATATTTATTTTCAGACAAGGGAAGCCATCAACCGGTTCTATGAGGTTGTGCCCGATATCGTGGAAGAATACATGCAGGAGATTACAAAGATGACGGGACGTGAGTACCATCCCTTCACCTATTACGGTGACCCGGAAGCCGAACAGATTGTCATGGCCATGGGCTCCATCACGGAAACCCTCAGGGAGACGGTTGATTATCTTAACAGACAGGGCCGGAAAGTAGGGATGATGACCGTACACCTGTACCGTCCCTTCAGTGCCAAATATTTTTTCAAAACGCTGCCCAGATCTGTGAAGCGCATAGCCATCCTGGACCGGACCAAGGAACTTGGTGCCAATGGCGAGCCCCTCTACCTGGATGTAAGGGATCTTTTTTACGGTGAGCAGAATGCCCCGATGGTCATCGGCGGAAGGTACGGACTGAGTTCGAAGGATACCACACCGGCCATGATGATATCCGTCTATGACAACCTGGCTGCAAAGGAGCCGAAGAACCGTTTCACGGTCGGGATCACAGACGATGTTACCAACCTTTCCCTCCCCCTGCTTCCGGAGGTCAGTGCCGTGCCAAAGGGTACATACGAGGCGAAGTTCTACGGGATCGGTGCGGACGGGACCGTTGGGGCCAACAAGAACAGTATCATGATCATCGGCGAATCCACGGACAAGTATTGCCAGGCTTATTTTGCCTATGATTCCAAGAAATCGGGAGGGATCACAACTTCTCACCTGCGTTTCGGGGACAAACCTATCCGGTCGACCTACCTGGTAGTTACGCCGGATTTTGTGGCCTGCCATGTGCCATCCTACCTGGACAAGTACGATATGCTGAAGGGACTTAAAAAAGGTGGGACCTTCCTGCTGAATACCATCTGGGATGACGAGGAAACCATCAAACGCCTTCCCAACAGCATGAAAAAATACCTGGTAGAGAATAATATCCGTTTCTTTGCGATCAATGCTACCAGAATTGCCGAAGAGATCGGCCTGGGAACCAGGACCAATACGATCATGCAGTCCGCCTTCTTCAAGATCTCCGAGGTGGTCCCGTACAAGCAGTCCGTGGAGGAAATGCGCAAGTTCATCGTCAAGAGTTACGGGCGCAAGGGTGAAGATGTCGTGAATATGAACTTTGCGGCTGTTGACAGGGGAGGAGAAGTGCATGAGATCAAGGTAGCCCCGGCCTGGGCTAAACTCACTCCCGAGAAAGCCGAGATCGGGACCAACATGCCTGATTTTGTAAGGAACGTGGCACATCCGATCAACCACCTCAAGGGAGATGACCTGCCTGTGAGTGCGTTCCTTGGAAGGGAAGACGGTACATTTCCTCCCGGGACCACGGAATATGAAAAGCGGGGGATTGCCGTAAACGTGCCGGAATGGCAACCCGAAGCATGTACCCAGTGTAACCAGTGTTCCTATGTTTGTCCGCATGCATCCATCCGTCCCTTCCTGTTCGATGAGAGGGACCTGAAGAACAAGCCCGGGGATATGACCACCGTGGCCATGAAGGGGAAGGTTTTTGAAGGGTATGACTACAGGATCCAGGTCTCTGTACTTGACTGTACCGGATGCGGCAATTGTGCGGATATCTGTCCTTCCAAGGAGAAGGCATTGATCATGAAGCCGCTCGGCACACAAATGAAAGAGGCTGAGCACTGGGATCACCTGGTCAGGCATGTCGGCTACAAGGATACCGTTGTTGACAAGTACAAGTCTGTCAAGAACAGCCAGTTCTCACAGCCCCTGTTTGAATTCTCCGGGGCCTGTGCAGGATGTGGTGAAACACCCTATGTGAAACTGATCACCCAGTTGTTCGGGGACCGCATGATGATCGCCAATGCCACAGGTTGTTCGTCCATCTACGGGGGATCCGCACCGTCAACACCCTATACGGTGAATGCGGAGGGCAAGGGTCCCGCCTGGGCAAACTCCCTGTTCGAGGACAATGCAGAGTATGGATTCGGAATGGCCCTGGGGGTGGGCAAGCTCCGTAAACGGATCGCCATGCGTATGGAAGCTGCCCTGCAGAACGGTCTGGCACCTGCCACGCGGGAAGCATTTTCAGAGTGGATCGAAAACATGAATGATGCGGAAGGGTCCAGGGCAGCAGCTGCCAAAGTCATAGCAGCCCTCAGGAAGGAAAAAGATCCGGTTGCCAGGGATATACAGGCACTTGAACAATACCTGATCAAGAAATCTGTCTGGGTACTCGGAGGCGACGGCTGGGCGTATGATATAGGGTACGGGGGACTGGACCATGTACTGGCTACCGGCGAGGATGTGAATATGCTGGTACTCGATACGGAAGTTTATTCCAATACAGGGGGACAGTCATCCAAGTCCACCCCTATCGGTGCCGTGGCCAAGTTTGCGGCTTCCGGTAAGAAAGTCAGGAAAAAGGACCTCGGGATGATGGCCCTCAGCTACGGATACGTATATGTTGCACAGGTGGCCATGGGCGCCAGCCAGTCCCAGTTGTTCAGGGCCATAAGGGAAGCGGAAGCCTATCCGGGTCCCTCGCTGATCATTGCCTACTCGACCTGTATCAACCATGGACTCAGGGCCGGTATGAACAAGTCCCAGGAACAGATGAAGAACGCAGTAGAATGTGGCTTCTGGCATCTGTACCGCTACAATCCGCTGCTTGAAAAAGAAGGCAAAAATCCCTTCCTGCTGGATTCCAAAGAACCGGATTGGTCATTGTTCCAGGGCTTCCTGAACTCGGAGGTAAGGTACACTTCCCTGAAGAAATCCTTCCCTGAGGAGGCAGCCACTCTGTTTAAAGCGGCCGAGGACAATGCCAGGTGGAGGTACGAGAGTTACCAGCGCATGGCAGCTCTTGAATATACCGCCAAGGAATAAATGATGCTGTTTGAGAATATATTTAAACCGCAGGGATGTCCATTCTTTGCGGTTTATTTTTATTACTTTTGTAATTTAGAAAGATTTTAAATTATTAATTTTGGGAAGGCTGCTTTGCCTTGATTACGGGAAGAAGCGGGTCGGGATCGCGATGACGGACCCCCTCCGGATAATCGCCCGCGGGGTGGAAACGGTCCCGGCTCATGACATCAGGGAACACCTGGTAAAATTGCTGGGTGCACTGGAGCTGGATGCACTGGTGGTGGGTTATCCGAAGACAATGAGAAATGAGCCGTCGGAAGCCGTACGGTACATCGATCCGTTCCTGAAATGGTTCCGGAAGCAATTCCCGGATATCCCGGTGATCAGGTACGACGAGCGCTTCACATCGAAGATGGCCGAGCGGTCGTTGATCGAGGCCGGGATACCGAAGATGGCCCGCCGGGACAAGTCCCTGGTGGACCAGGTAAGCGCCGCATTGATCTTGCAGTCATTCATTGATGCTGAAAAGAACCGGAAATGATTTATCCTATATATGTTTATGGTATGCCGGTCCTTCGCAAAGTTGCCCAGGACATAGACGAGGACTACGAAGGCCTGGATGAGCTGATAGATGATATGTACGAGACCATGTACCAGGCCGACGGGATCGGCCTGGCCGCTCCCCAGATCGGGAAATCCATCCGGCTGATCGTGATCGACGGCACCCGGGTGGAGGAAGACGATGAGGAAAGGTCTGAACTGCAAGACTTTAAAATGATCCTTATCAATCCCCGTATCGTTTCCGAAGAAGGGGAGGTGTGGGAATTCAACGAGGGTTGCCTGAGCATTCCCAATGTCCGGGAAGACGTGAAGCGCAGACCCAATCTTCGCCTGGAATACCTGGACGAGAATTTCAAACCGCATGATGAAGTGTTCACCGGGGTGAAGGCCAGAATCCTCCAGCACGAGATGGACCATGTGAACGGGATCCTTTTCACGGACCGCATATCACCGATCCGCAAGCGCCTGCTGAACACCAGATTAAAAGCCATCTCCAAAGGCAATACCGACGCCAAATACAAGATCAGGTTCCCGAAACAAAAGGCCGTCCCATAACCCGGGACGGCCTTCCGACAATTATATATTGGTCGGGTGAGACTAAATTAAGCCTTCCTTTTTGAAGAGCTCATCAGATTTCAGGAGAAGGTCTACGTACTGTGCACGCTTGTAAATGAAGGGATCGTTGATCTGCTTGTTGGACAACTTCCCGCGGAAATCTTTCAGGGATTTGTATGCCTTCGTCTCCATCCAGGCTTCCATATCCTTCAGCATCTTGCTGATATGCTGTACCTTGTTTTTGTAAAGTGTACCGACAACCTGCACGGCATCTGCTCCTGCCAGGATCATCTTCACCACGTCGGCACCCTGCTGTATCCCGGTATTGCTGATAATACCGGCCTTGATCCGGCCGTACAAAAGGCCGGCATACCTGAGCGGCAATTTGTTCTCGGAGGCTTCACTCAGCGGGAAATCAACCACAAATTTTTCATTGTCAAGGTCGATCTCATTCTGGAAGATCCGGTTGAACAACACAAATGCATCCACGCCTGCCTTGTCCATCCGGTCGATCACGTTCAGCGGATTGGCGTAAAAGGGGCTTAATTTTACACTGACCGGAATGGATATACTGCCTTTTACCTTTTTCAGGATCTCAAGCTGGTTATTGATAATATCTTCACCACTTACCACGGGATCCCTGGGAACGGAATAGAAATTGAGCTCGAGGCCATCCACGCCTTTGTCTTCCAGTAATTTGGCATATTCCAGCCAGGTTTCATCATAGATGGCATTCAGACTCGCAATCAGTGGAATGGATAAAGCTTCCCTGGCATGCTGCACATTCATCAGGTGTTCACGCGGTCCTGCATGTTCCAGGTTCGGAAAAAGACTGGTCATTTCTGCATGCCTTTCCGCATATTCATCCATCTCATCATCCATCTGCGCAGTTTCCAGCTGGATCTGTTCTTCGAACAGCGATTTAAAGACCACCGCAGCTGCTCCGGCCTCTTCCATTTTTTTCAGACTGGTGACATTGGTAACGAGATTATTGGCGCCCACAACGATCGGATTTTTAAGTTCCAGGCCCATGTAATTGGTTTTCAAATTGGTCATGGTATCTTTTTTATAAGACCCTAAAAATAGACAAATTATTAAAATTCCAGCCCGATAAAGGCCCCTTTTTTTCATTAAAGATGACCCAATTTCCTTTACCGGTCCATGTTTGACAAGCAGTTCAGAAAAGCCCCCTTTATGCGGGTCTTGATCCCCCTGTCAGGGGGTATCATAATGGCCAGGCATCTTGCCCTGCCCGCCTTTATCGTCTGGATACTGACCGGTTCACTCATGCTGTTTATAATACTCCCTATAATTGTTTCTGACTGGACTTCCATAACTGTACCCCGATTATCAGGCCCGCGCGGTGGTTTACAGGCGGCGATGTTCCAGGGCTTGTTTTTATGCATGGGACTAATGATGGGCAGGGAAGATGAAGTTGCCCGGATCCCGGAGACAATGATACAGGGAAGGATCTGTGATGAAATCGTGGCGGGAGAGAGAACATATAGGACCAGGCTGGACAAGGTTTATTACAGGTCCGGGGAAGAATGGACCCGTCTGCAAGGCAGGGTGCAGGTTTACCTCGAGGGAGAGGATCGTTGCGAGGAACTGCTCCCCGGATCTTTTATCAGTGCATCGGGAAGCATGTCGCTTTATGAAGATCCGATGAATCCCTTTGAATTCAATTATGGTGCCTGCCAGCGCGGGAAAGGGATTTTCTATCACCTTTATCTTGAAAGCTCCTCGTGGATGCCCTGTCCGGGGTATGCAGCCGGGGGATTGAAAATCAGATCAAAACTGCTTCGCCGTGTGCTCATGGAGCGGATCGAGCGGAACATCAGGGGCAGCCATGAGAGGGCTATCCTGTATTCCCTCCTGCTGGGATACCGGGAAGATCTTGAACCCGAGGTAAAACAGCAATTTATCCGGTCAGGATCCATGCATATCCTGGCTGTAAGTGGACTGCATGTAGGGATCCTGTATCTCCTTCCGGCCTTCCTGATAGGAAAGATCCGCGGATCCATTACTGGCCGGCTGACGGCTGCCCTGGTTGTGTTGGCGTTGCTGTGGTTTTATGCCCTGCTGACCGGGTTATCGCCCTCCGTAGTACGGGCCGTTACCATGTGCAGCGTGCACAGGATGGGCATATTGATGGGCAGGAAGACCGGCATTTTTCATGTACTGTCCCTGACGGCATTCATCATGATCGTTTCCCGGCCGGCGATCATTTTTGAGGCTGGTTTTCAGCTGTCTTTTGCAGCAGTGGCAGGCATAGCCGGTTTTCAGAAACCATTGTTCATGATGATACCTGTAAAAGGCTGGCTGGCCAGGAGAACATGGCAACTTGTAACCCTTTCCCTTGCTGCACAGCTGGCGACAGCGCCCCTGTCCCTGTTTTATTTCCATCAATTCTCACATGTCTTTGTACTGTCCAACCTCGCGGTGATCCCGCTGGCTACAGTGATCCTTTACGTGGGGTTTGCCTTCATTCTTTTATCTTCCCTCGGTCTGTACCCATTGTCAGGGGTGCTGGAATGGCTTACCTTCCTTCTCGGAGGGATTACCCGACTGATGGGGAGGATTCCCGGTGCCTTCAGTGAAAATATTACCCTGATCCCAGTCCAGGTTGTCCTTTTGTATCTTGCAGCCATACTGATCTGCCTGTTTTTTTACTCGCGGAAAATCGCAGTACTTCATGCCATGATGGTAACAGTAGCAGCATTACTGCTGGTTTCAG
>Ga0111175_1126_pt1 | contig 14087 bp, 8 predicted proteins | sample DeeMarSWOR324_28_FD_80228 | JGI IMG/M metagenome (GOLD analysis project Ga0111175, IMG submission 80228) | Bacteroides sp. SM23_62
TTTCATCACCAGTTCCCCGAGTCCTGTTGCGGCGGCCGCTCCTACTTCATTATCTACATAGAGTCCCGCTCCAACAATGGGTGAATCCCCTACCCTTCCGGGTAATTTATAGCTCAGCCCGCTGGTGGTACAGGCCCCGGCCAAGTCACCCCCTGCATCCAGGGCAACCATCCCGATGGTATCGTGCCCGGTACCAAGCGTATCACCTGTCTCCCGGTTCTTTTTCCATTTCTCCCATGCCTTCTTTGCTTCAGGCGTAAGCAGGTTGGTTTTCTGAAATCCCCTGTTCAGGGCAAATTCCAGAGCCCCCTCCCCGACCAGCATGACATGCGGGGTTTCCTCCATGACAAGCCGGGCCACAGAAACGGGATGCAGTATATTTTTCAGGCAGGCTACGGCACCGGCATCACCATCAGGCCCCATAATACAGGCATCGAGGGTAACCTCTCCACTGCTGTCCGGGAACCCTCCAAGACCAACGCTGCTCACATTCGGATCAGCTTCGCATACCTTGACACCAGCTTCCACTGCATCAAGTACAGATCCGCCTGCATCAAGATGTTCCCAGGCTGCAGCATTGGCTGCCATGCCATGTTTCCAGGTGGAGATAATGGCGGGTCCGGAAAAAGTTTCTCCCCTCCTGTGACTGGCTGCTATTGGCCTACCCCCCAAAGGCAGACTTATGCCTATCGATGCGGCCAGAGAGGAGAGCAGGAATTTTCTTCTGTTATACATTACAAATTGTTCTACGGGCTGTCCTGGGTATTGGAAAATTTATATATGGTGCGCTGGTTGTAAGTCTCACCTGGGTGCAGCAGCGTGGAAGGAAAATCCGGTTGATTGGGAGTATCGGGGAAATGCTGTGCTTCCAGGCAAAGGGCAAGGTGCTTCCGGTAAGGGATTCCCCCTTTTCCCGTGATGCCGGCCAGAAAATTTGAGCTGTAAAACTGTATGCCTGGTTCGGTGGTCAATGTCTCCATACACCTTCCGCTTTCAGGATCTACCACCCTGGCAGCCAGTACGGTTGTTTTCCCGTCCCCCTCGAGTACATAACAAAGGTCAAAACCACCTTCAACTTCATGGATATCTTTCCCGATGGGTTTGGGGATCCTGAAATCAAGGGGGCTTCCTTCCACAGACCTGATCTCGCCGGTCGGTATGAGATCCCTGCCTGTGACAACATATCTTGAGGAAGCGATCATCAATTCATGATCATATACCTCTTCTGCCGCTTCATTCAGATTGAAGTAGGAATGATTGGTCAGGTTGAGATGTGTGGGTTTGTCTGTAGTAGCCTGGTAATCAATGCAAACCTGATTCTCATCATCCAGTGTGTAGGTAACACTTACCCGGAGAAAACCGGGATAGCCTTCTTCCATGTCATGGCTCACATATTCCAGGGAGACCCCGGCCCCTTTCTTGTCGGCAAACTCTGAGGCCTGCCAGAGGACTTTGTCGAATCCAACCGCTCCACCGTGAAGATGGTTCTTGCCATGGTTCTGCACCAGCCTGTATTCAGTGCCATCCAGCATGAACCTTGCATTTGAGATCCTGTTGGCATACCGCCCGACAATGGTACCGATATAAGGATGATCCTGCAAATAACCTTCCAGTTTGTCGAAACCGAGTACCACATCGCCCGGTTTGCCGTTTTTGTCCGGTACCAGTAAAGATTGAATGGTACAGCCATAATCTGAAACTTTCAGGGTTATGCCATTGGAATTGGTTATGGTATAAAGGCTTGCATCACCTATGCCCGGTATAGGGCCGAAAATTTCCCGTAAGACTTTCATGGATCTGGTTTTGGGGATGTAATGTGACAAAAATAGTAATTTGAATAAGTAATCATACAATTCACGAAATATCTTGATAAAATTTATATTTTTGGTCCCAATAATTATACAACTCAGCTAACTTCACCAAAATGAAAAAAACAAAAACCCAAGGCAACGGAATTCTACCCATCCTTCTGGCTGCATTCCTGATGGTCTCATTTACCTCATGCAGGAACCAGAAAGCTTCTGATAAGGATAAAACCGCCGATGCCGGAACCGAGGAAGCCTACGATCAGAAGGCAGAAGTTATCAAGGAGATTTCGGAATACCCGCTTCCCACTTCGTTCGATGTCACCAGACTACTGGTCGAGGCAGGTGCGAGCTATATACTCAATCTCTGTAATCCTGTGAATAATGTAAACAGGTATATCAGTTTGAAAAGCAAGGCCCTCAACCTGGGTGTATATGGCGCGGATCTCAGTTATGCGGCCACCTATAACCAGGCCCAGGAAACCATGCAGTACCTGGATGTTTCCCGTGAGCTTGTAGAGGACCTGGAAATTGAAGCAGGATTCAATGATGAGCTGGTTTCAAGTATCGAACGCAACATTGACAATGTGGATTCTCTGATCCTCATTATTTCTAATTCCTTTATTAATACTTATGAGTACCTTGCATCCAACGAGCAGGATGATATGTCCATCCTGGTGATGGCAGGGAGCTGGGTCGAGGCCCTGTACATCACTACCCAGATAAGCCTGATCAGCAGGGATAATTCAGAGATCATCGATATCATTTCAAATCAAAGTTCATCACTTGATAAGCTGTTGGAAGTCATGGCTCCCATCAGGGTCATAGATACAGGTGCTGATATATACGAGGCCCTAACGGGACTTCAGGAGATTTACCAGCGGGCCGGCACCGATTTCTCTCCGAAACAGCTGGATGAATTAATCGAAAAAACGGAAGAAATCCGGAACATGATCATTACCTAGCACAGAGGAGCCTGGCAATCATTTCTGCCCGTCAGACTTTCTCATGTTGAGAACCTGATGGGCATTTTTTTTAAAATCACTAAATTTACCTTGCCTAAGAAGTATTGCTATGAGCGAATCCATTCTCAATGCACTGATGCATCTTTTTGCTGTCTTTGCCACAGTGAGACAGGAAGGTAGCTCAGAAGCGGGCAGGAGTATCGTTCAATCCTATCTTTTGAGGTACCTGAATAAGAAGGAAGTCATAGAGGAATACCTTCACCTGTTTGAGAACTACCAGGATTTCTATCAGCGTGACCTCGCCATTCCACAGGAGGATACAGGATTTCAAACAGCTGCTCTGGATACGGAAAACCTGACCAGGATCTGCACGCAGATCAGGAAAGAATTGAACCGCAATGAAAGGATCATAGTACTGCTCCGTTTGATTGAATTCATCCTGGAAGATAAATTCGTCTCAGAGCTGGAAAGGGAATTTGTAACCCTGGTAGCAGAAACATTTTCGATAACGGGGGCAGAACTCAACAATGCCATCCTTTTTCTGGAAGAAGAAAAAGATGAGCAGATCCCGGATGAATATACCATCTATGTTCAGGCCGAACGCCCCGGATCACTGGATGAGCTGGAAGGGGACTGGATCGAGAGGAACAGGCCGGTCAATGAGATACAGGATAACAAGATCATCAAACCGGGGATCGATGGAAAGATCATCTTCCTGCATTTTAGAAGCCTGAATATTTTTGTGCTGAAATACCTTGGTCCCGATACACTGACAGTAGACGGAAACCTGCTGGATACCGGAAAGGTACACCTTTTTGACAACGGTTCCATCATCCGTGGAAGCGGATTCGGGTCAATCTATTATTCAGAAATTGCCAGCTTGCTGCTTCAATCCTCACAGGAGATCCGGATCACCATGAATGCGGTAGACATTGAGTTTCGCTTCAAGAATAGCGAAAACGGTATCCGCAGGTTTTCCTTTTCAGAAGATTCCGGCCAAATGATAGGGATCATGGGTGGATCTGGTGTCGGGAAATCAACCCTCCTTTACCTGTTGAGCGGTCAGCTGCCCCTGGCCAACGGACAGATTACCATCAATAGTTATGACTTGCACAGGGACCGTTTCAAGATCAAAGGGATCATCGGTTTCGTCCCACAGGACGACCTGTTGTTCGAAGAGCTTACGGTCTACCAGAATCTGTACTACAATGCAAAATTGTGTTTCGGGAATTACTCCGAGAGACAACTGCTGGAAACTGTCAGCAATATAATAACCGAATTGGATCTTGCTGAAATAAAGAACCTTAGAGTAGGCTCCCCCCTGAACAAGTTCATCAGCGGTGGACAACGGAAACGATTGAACATCGGCCTGGAACTAATGAGGGAACCCTCGGTTCTGTTCATCGATGAACCGACATCCGGATTGTCCTCCATGGATGCCGAAAATGTCATTCGATTGCTCAAGGAACAGACCATTAAGGGAAAACTTGTAATTGCCAACATCCACCAGCCCAGTTCAAATATTTTCAAAATGTTTGATAAGCTCTGGGTGCTCGATAAAGGTGGTTTCCCCATTTATTCGGGAAATCCAGTGGATGCCATTGTTTACTTTAAAAAACTGAGCAGCTTTGCCGAAATCTCTGAAGCAGAATGCCCCAGTTGCGGGACTGTCAATCCTGAACAGATCCTGCAGATTGTGGAAGCCAAACTGGTTGACGAAAAGGGAAAATACTCCCAGGAAAGGAAAATATTACCTGAAACCTGGTACGAGCATTACCAGGAAAATATCGCCAAAGATGTTGTTTTCAAGGAGCCAAAAAAAATACTTCCTGCCACCTCCTTCAGGATACCGGACATCAATGTACAATTCAAGGTATTTTTCCTGCGCAACCTGCTCTCCAAACTGACCAACCGGCAGTACGTCCTGCTCAACCTGATTGAAGCGCCACTACTGGCATTCATCCTGGCCTATTTTACCAAGTATGCGCCAGGGGAGCATTATATTTTCAGTGAAAACAAGAACCTGCCGGCTTACCTTTTTATGTCTGTGATTGTCGCGATATTTATGGGACTTATCGTCAGTGCCGAGGAAATCATCCGCGACAGGAAGATCCTGCACCGGGAGGCATTTCTCAACCTGAGCTGGTTCAGTTATATCAATTCCAAGATCCTGTATCTGTTTGCATTGAGTGCCGTTCAAATGCTGCTATATGTGCTCGTAGGAAACTGGATCCTTGAAATCAAGGGAATGACGTTCAGTTACTGGCTGATTCTTTTCAGTACGGCCTTCGCTGCCAATATGCTGGGATTGAATATTTCAGCCGGTATGAATTCAATTGTAAACATTTACATACTCATCCCCCTGATCCTGATCCCCCAGCTGTTGCTCAGCGGGGTTACTGTAAAATTTGATGATCTTCACAAGAGCATCACATCCAAGGTCCATGTACCTGTGATCGGAGATATGATGGCATCAAGGTGGGCATACGAGGCACTCGCAGTGGAACAGGCTAAGAACAATCGCTTCGACAGGAATTTTTATGCCTATGACCAGCAGATCAGCATGGCCCAGTTTAAAATATCCTACCTGATCCCGCGCCTTTTAAACAAGCTGGATGAATGCAACCGGAACCTGGATGTCGGCGGGGACCGGCAGATCCTGGAAGCCAACCTTGCATTGCTGCATCGTGAGGTCGAGAAACTGGGTGAATATCCGGGACTCTTCCCCTTCGAACATGAGGACCACCTGAACATGAATGATTTTGACGAGGAATATTCTGCAAGCCTGGAGGACTGGCTAACCTATATAAGCCTGTTTTTTAAGGATATATCGAGAGAAGCGATAAGCCAGAGAGACAAAGTTTATACAAAGCTGGCAGATTCCCTGGGTTCTGAAGCAGTTTTCAAGCTCAGGCAGGATTTCCAGAATAACCACCTGCTTGAACAGGTCACCAATCGTCTGGAGGTGTTACAGATTCTGGAGGTAGATGGCAAATTAATCCAGAAGGATGATCCGATTTACCTGATACCGGAATCCAACATTGGCCGTGCACATTTCTATGCTCCCTATAAAAAATTCAACGATCAGCTAACCGATACCAAATGGTTCAATCTGATGATCCTTTGGGGGTTTTCGTTTATCGTATATATCACGCTGCTGCTCGATCTGTTCAGGAAATTAATCAATTATATCAATTCGTTGAAACTTCGCAGAGAAACCATCTAAAACCACAAATACAGGGTATTCATGAAAACTGCTCTGAAAAAGATCCTGAAAAGGATATTTTTATTCATCGTAATAGCCTTCCTGATTTACCTGGTGGTAAGCAATATAAGCTTCTTCCGGGAATTGACCAGGCGGGAAAAGCTGAGCCTGATCATAGATACAGATTCGGCCCATGGACAGGATGACCTGATGGCCATTATCCGGGTTTTCCTGGAAGATGAGGTACCGTTAGAGGGACTCCTGTCGGCACAGTGGCGGTTGGCCGACCTGGACAACGACAGTACGGTCGAGATGAACCAGGCTGTAAACCAGTATATCCTAAAACATTTTAACCGGACCAATATACCCAACCTTCCAGGGGCATCATTGCCGGTGATGAGTAAAAAAGACCAGGGGAGGCCATCCTTCGGTGCATCCTCTTTTATCATTAAAAAAGCCTCGGAAACACCTGCCGGTGAAAAACTGAACCTGGTATGCCTGGGTCCTGTTACCAATCTGGCAACTGCCCTCATTACCGTGCCTGATATCGCCCCAAAGATCAATTGCTATATCATGGGTCCCTGGTATGAACCGTCCCGCAGGGTCTGGAATAAAAATGAGTGGAATACCAAGAATGACCTGGATGCCATGGATATCCTGCTGGATACAAAAGACCTTGATTTGTATATCATGCCTGCCACCATAGCGCAGGACCTTGTACTCGACAGGAGCCAGTCCCTGGGCATGTTTCCCCCGAAAGACAGCCTGTTCGATTATGTGACAGGCAGGTGGAAGGCCCTTGACCTGCAGAATGATTCCATTCCAATGGGGAGCCTTGCCCTGATTGAAGCCATCCTGCATCCTGAGATGTCATCCCAGAAACAGGTTATCACACCGCCGGAAAATGTCCAGCGAAAAGTGCATGTTTATACAAAGATCGATGCCGATAGAATGAAAAAGGATCTCCGGAAGGCGATTGAGGCTTACCCCAAAAGAAACTGACAGACATGAATGGTATTGCATTGAACGGATACGGGCTGCTTTGCCTGTTCATCACCTCCATGGCGGTCACCGGACTTACTCATGCACAGCAAGATCCGTATGCCACCATGATCCCATGCCCGGATGTTGAATCAGCTTCGCAATTGGACAAGGCATCCTCGAAAAATATCATGATGTTGAACGGTTCATGGAAATTTTACTGGTCGGCAGATGCAAAAGAACGGCCGTTGGATTTCTATCTCCCGGGATACAATGACATTGGATGGGATGACATGGATGTCCCATCCAACTGGCAGCTGAAAGGATACGGCACACCTATATACACCAATGTCAAACATCCCTTTCCGGCTGAACCTCCGTATATCAAACGCGACAATCCCACAGGATCCTATCGTACCTGGTTTGAGATCCCCGAAGACTGGGATGGAAAGCTGGTATACATCCATTTCGAGGGAGTACAGTCAGCTTTCTATTTATGGTTAAACGGAATGAAGGTGGGTTACAGCCAGGGAAGTATGGCAGCTGCTGAATTTGACCTGACCCCGTTCCTTCAGGAAGGCCAGAATACACTTGCTGTTGAGGTTTACCGCTGGTCGGATGGTTCCTACCTGGAGGATCAGGACTTCTGGCGGCTGAGCGGTATTTACAGGGATGTTTACCTGATGGCAAGACCAGCCTTGCACATGCGTGATTTCTTTGTGACCACTGACCTGGACCAGGATTATACCAATGCAGTCCTCGACCTGAGGGTGAGCGTCAGGAATGCGGGGATGGAACGCAGTAATCCGAAAAAATTAAATGTTACCCTGAAGGAAAAAGAAAGGGAGGTCCTCAGCCATCAGCTGGTTATCAACCAATCATTGAACTACCAGCAGGAATTGAACCTGCAGTTCCAGCAGGAGGTGACCAGGCCAAGGCTCCGGAGTGACGAACACCCGAACCTCTACACCCTGATCCTTGAGCTGCAGGATGAGCAGGGAAGAACAGAAGAGGTCATCTCCTCCAGGGTGAGATTCCGTAAGGTGGAAATTACCGGTGGACAACTGCTGGTGAACGGGGTAGCAATTGACCTCAAAAGCACCAACCGCCACGAGATCCATCCCGGAAATGGCAGGATCATGAGCCGGGAACTGATGGTTCAGGACATTACCCTGATGAAACAGCATAATATCAATGCCGTCAGAACCTCCCATTATCCCAACACTCCGCTTTGGTATGAGCTCTGTGATATCTATGGTATTTACCTGTGGGACGAGGCCAATATCGAAAGCCATGAACTGCGGCAGGAGAATATCCTGGCAAATGATCCTGAATGGCGGGAAGCATACCTTGACAGGGGAAGGCGGATGGTAGAGAGGGACAAGAACCATCCTTCGGTGATTGTCTGGTCCCTCGGCAATGAAACCGGACTCGGAGAGAACCACTATGCCCTGGAATCCATGATCAGACAAAGGGATCCCTCCCGCCCCATTCACTATGAGGATCATCTTGACCGCTATGGACCGGAGGGCAAGCCTTCCAGATTTGATATCATTTCCGATATGTACGCCTCCCCTGAAACCATGAAGAAATATCATGAGAATGACCCGACCCGGCCGGTGATCCTCTGTGAATATGCCCACGCCATGGGGAACAGTATAGGCGGATTGCAGGATTACTGGGATGTGATCCATGCACATCCCAGGATGCAGGGGGCTTTTATATGGGATTGGGTGGATCAGGACCTGGCAAAATACACTGAATCGGGACAGAAATACTGGGCTTACGGGGATGATTTCAATTTGCTTAATAATAATTAATCTAATCTATTGATCCATGATGTATATACAGAAGATGCTCGCTTACATGATCCTTTTTCCTGTTTCGGTATTTTCCCAACCATCCGATACGCTGCTTATCCCTCCGGAAAAACAGTTTGCACTGGATTACATCAGCAGGCCCGAAATGTTTGAGAAATTCGGACGGATATCCGATGCGATCTGGTCCTATGCCGAACTTGGACTCCAGGAATATAAATCTTCAGCCTTACTGTCAGAGACGCTCGAAGAGGAGGGATTTAAGGTGGAAATGGGACTGGCAGGCATGCCGACCTGTTTCGTGGCCACTTACGGATCCGGCCAGCCCGTAATCGGGATTCTCGGAGAGTATGATGCCTTGCCGATGATATCACAAAAAGCGCTGGTGCCGAAACAGGACCCGCTGGTCGAGGGAGCTCCCGGACACGGTTGCGGCCACAATACCATGGGTACGGCCGGCATCGCTGCAGCCATAGCCGTGAAAAATGCAATGGATGAATATGATTTAAAGGGCACCATTAAATTTTTTGGTTCGCCTGCAGAAGAAACCATAATCAGCCGGCCCTATATGATCCGTGCCGGTTTGTTCGAAGGGATCGATGCCGTCATCGACAACCACCACAGCAGTAGGTTTGGTACCTCATATGGTGTGGATGGAAACGCCGTTTTTTCGGTCATCTTTACCTTCAAGGGTAAAACGGCACACAGTGCCGGGGCACCATGGAGTGGAAGAAGTGCACTGGATGCCGTCGAGCTTATGAATATTGCCACCAATTACCTCAGGGAACATTTATTCTATACCCATCGCCTGCATTATATCATACTCGAGGGAGGGGAAGCACCAAACGTCGTGCCTGATAAGGCAAGCGTCTGGTATTATGTCAGGAACACCGATGAAAGGGTGGAAGAAATGTATGAGCGGGTGGTCAATTGTGCCAAGGGAGCGGCACTGGCTACCGGGACCGAATTGAGCGATATCCGGATACTGACCGCCATACACCAGAAACATTCCAATAAAGCATTGGCCGAACTTTTCCAGAAGAATATAGAACTGACAGGCATGCCGGAGTGGACAGAAAAGGAGCAGCAGTATGCCAGGGCCCTTCAAAAAGAACTGGGTGAAGAAGAAAAGGGCATGCCAGAAAAGGTGGATTCACTGAAGGCTCCATCCGGTAAATTTGTGGGAGGAGGATCCACCGATGTTGGCGAAGTATCCTTGATCGCCCCCACGGCCACCATTGTATTTCCGGGAGGCGTACCGGGATCCATTGGCCACCACTGGTCTACCGTGGCCGGAAATTACGGATCACTCGCATGGAAAGGGCTGAATGCCGGAGCAAGGGCAATGGCAGCTTCTGCCATTGATCTCCTGACACTCCCTCACGAACTTGCCAGCATCAAGGCTGAATTCGAGCAGTATTCAAAGGAACATCCATACAAACCTTTCCTTCCGGATGACGCCACACCGCCGCTCGACCTGAACAAGGAACTGATGGAGAAGTGGAGATACATCATGGAGGATCACTACAAGGAGTATTAGGTCCAGCGGCTCATTTGCCATCTCAATTTTATAGTGAAAAATCCAGCCGGATCACCATCAGGCTCCACCTCTGGATTCTGCTTGTCAGACAATAAAAACAGTCATCTGAATCGGTCAATCCATGCCTGATCTTTTTATGCCCCAAACATTTTGTAGTTTATTGTTATTATGAGATTCTGCATAAAAATCAAAAATTCAACGATAAACTCATTCCTGAATAGTGGGTGCCGTTGAATTGATTTAAACCAATTTCAGGATAAAGATTCAGGGATTCCAAGTTCAAAATATCATAATTCGGAGTTTTACTTAATTGGGATCTGCGGACACCTCCTGTGATCTAAAAAGGGATACCAACTAATTGGACAATAATACTTCCGATAAAAACAATTAATCACATATTCGCATTCCAATCCATCAGGATCGGAGATATTACATAGGCTTCTATTTGCTGTCGAACTTTCCAGAAATGCTCGGAAAGACAGTGATTTGGGTATCTAATACATATCATCAAGCAAATCTTCCACAAATCTTTTCATTTTTTCCCTGTTTCTCAGCGTTGCACTGACACCATATAACGCTGCCTGTTTGTAACTGCTCCTTTTGCCGCTATTGTGAGTATTTGATCCTGCCAATCGGGATAGACTTTTGAAAAGAGAGGGTGGCAGTACCCTCAGGAGTCCATCGGCTACTTTGGCAGTCGTTTTTGATGCTTTGTATGCTTTATTTAATGCTGAAGTGTTGTCCATGACTTTCTGAAGATCTTTCAGGAACGTTTTTTCTTTTCCAACATTCAGCTTCGTGACAGTCAGGTGAAGGCCATCTGGAAATTGTAATCGGTCAAGGTGCCAGCCCCTTTCACTGAGAGCATCACCAATACTGAAGATATCGGTATTCTCTGAGGTAAATGCCAGTACTGACATATCGGGATCTCCCACGATCTTCAGCCCTTCTATCTCCTGGATGCCATCGCGGATTGCCAGGGTGGCCCGCATCACTTCCCCGGCCATTTCCCTGTATCCTTCCCTGCCGAGGTGGCGCATTGTGGCCCAGCAGCCGGCAACCGGGCCTCCGCTTTTGGTCCCCATGAATGTAGTGGATGCAAATATTCCCCCGGGCCAGTCGGTGTGGATAAAAAATTGCTTCTTCCTGAGTTTTCTGTCCCGGTAGAGTATAATGGAAGCTCCCTTGGGTGCATAACCATATTTGTGTGCATCGAGTGAGATGGAGGTCACTCCGGGTACCCTGAAATCAAATCCGGGAACCGGATAACCAAGTTCTTCAATGAAAGGGAGCATGAAACCTCCCATGCATGCATCCACATGACAGAGCAGATCATTTTTTCTGGCAATCCGGCCGATCTTGTTGACGGGATCCACAACCCCGTAAGGGAAGCAGGGTGCCGAACAGGCAATGAGGATTGTCCGGCCCGTAATGGCCTCTTCTATCGCATTGACATCCGCTCTTTTATCCTCGGTTACCGGTATAATGACAGGCTTGATACCGAGATACAGGCAGGCTTTCAGGAATGCCGGGTGAGCCGTGACGGGGAGAATAACTTCAAAATCATTACCTTGCGTTTCTTTTTCTTTTTCCCTTGCCAGATCCCTGGCAACCTTAAGTGCCAGGAAAATACTTTCAGTTCCGCCGCTGGTTACGTTACCGGTGACTTTTGCATCACCGTGCAACAGATCTGCTGCCATGCGGATGATGTCTTTCTCAAATTCTTTCAGTGACGGGAAGGTGGATGGATTCAGGGTGCTTTCATAAAAAAAAGCCTTGTAATAATTTTCGGATATTTTTGTGTACCGGGTTCCCGGATGGTATACAAATCCAAAAAGTTTCCCTTCATCCCAGCGGATATCCCCAGACTTGTGCAATTCCAGTGATTCAGCCATTTCACTGGCTGAAAGACCTTTTTCTTTGAAATATGAATTCTTCACCATGATTTTTCTATATGAGTATTAATGCTATGACCAACAGGATAAAACGGATTCATGCTCCTTCCATACCCGCTGTTGCATAATCGGTTGCGAAAGGACGATTCTGTATGTGGTTTTTATAGATGATCGGCAACCCTGTTTATTTGTTCCCGGAGTATAAGGAAGAACTTGTTTCTTTCTTTTTCGGCGGATCCGCTGATAAGGATTGATTTTGAAAGAAGGTTTCGGCCCCATTTATAATTATATTCAAAAAACGCCTTGTTATGCGTTAGCATAATGTTGATGGCATTAGTTGTTATGAACATAATCTGTGTATCTTTTGTCTTGATCAATATGGTATTATCCGCCAGAATGATCTCATTTTGATACAACTGGAAATTTCCATTGTCTCCGACAGGATGTTTTCCATACGGGAATTTAAACCCCAGCTCTGCCTGCCTTTGTTGGTGATCTACCAGATTGAGCAGTTGTTCACAAAGTTTCAGGGCATCGCCTCTTGAATTGAAATAACCGGCCTCGTAATAATATATTATCTGTTTCAGATAGCTGTTCAGGCATTCTTCCGTGATCAGTTCAATGGTATTTATTTTCACGTAGTGGTCAGTGATCTCCGGTGCGAGGCTGGTGAATTCATCATCCAACTCGTTCACCGAAAAACATTTATCACGGTATTTTGGAAAATCAAGGTTTGATTTTTGCCAGAAAAACAATTTAAAAGCACATAATTCAGGGAATTGGATCATGTGGAAAATATTCAACTCATTGAGGATGAAAATGACCTCGGCCTGTTCCGATTTTCCTACATTAATAGTATTGGCGAGAAGGTATCTAAACCACTCCTGGAAGGAGTAGCTTTGTTCATTGAGTAAATTGGTCCTGAAAGTAACTGATTGGATGCTGCTCCCGGCAAGATCATCAACAGAGAAGTTGAAGCGCTGGCATAGTTTCTTTACTTCATATAAGGATAAGGCCTTCTCTCCTCGAATCCTGCGGTAGGCACTGTCATTACTTATTTCGAGTATTTCAGCAATCTCGTCTACAAAAGAGACATGATCAGGGATTTGATCCCTGATGTTCTGAAAAAGCTGCATCTGAATATCTGGGTCTTTTTCCATTTGAAATCAAAATTATGAAATAATCACCTTGTATCAAAGGACAGGTTAAAACTTGTGTACTTTAATTAAATGACAATGAGATAATTATGAAACAAATGACAATTATATCTCGTGTGGGTTCTGATCTTTTATGGTTCCGTGTTTGCAGAAACCTTGTTATTGCCGGGCACATTCAGCATGGGGTTTGGGTACCAGATCTTTTCCTGCATCTCAAAATCATACAGGGTAAGGATCCGGAGTCGGTAATATGCCTCCCAGTAGTCCTCCAGTGAGCTGATATAGTCGCGTTTTGCTGCTTCCCGCTCCTGCAGGGAAATATTCAGGTCGGTGATGCTGATCTCCCCGTTCTGGAACTTTTTCAGGGCAATCTCATAGCCGTTCTCTGCCACCTTGTCGGCCTCCCTGGAGGTGGTCATCTGGTCCTTGAGCAGGCTGAACTGTTCCACCTGTACCACGATTGACCGCTCGAAACTGCGCCTGTCGTTGGCCACATCATACAGCACCAGTTCACGCTGGGATTCAGCCATCTTGATCCGGGAGGTGGATCTTCCCCAGTCCAGTATCGGTATGGACAAGGAAAGCCTTACCTGCTGCTGCTGCTCCGGTTGCCGGTAGATCCCTGAAACCGTTGAAGAAGCATTAGACATCCCGTAACTTCCCCTGAGTGTGGCACTCAATCCGCTATTCCGTTTGGCCAAAGTGAGCTGCCTGTCTGCTTC
>Ga0111175_1127_pt1 | contig 14059 bp, 9 predicted proteins | sample DeeMarSWOR324_28_FD_80228 | JGI IMG/M metagenome (GOLD analysis project Ga0111175, IMG submission 80228) | Bacteroides sp. SM23_62
TTGAGGATCAACAGAAAAGAAGCAATCTTACGGATCTACTTGTTATTCACATAAATATTGATTATCTTATATTTTCTGTTGGATTTTAGTCCCTCCCCTGGTCCTGGTGAAATTTTTATCACCAGCTGGTTTTCATTGTCTCAGACATATCAATAACTAATTCTAATGATTATGAAAAAATTCATTCTCTTTTCATGTTTAATGTTAGCTGGTTGTGCTTTAGGCAAAGCACAATCCATTGACCGGGACATTATATCCCCGGCAGGCGGTTTCTATGAATCAAGTTCCATTAAAATGTCCTGGGTGATTGGAGATCTTGTCCTGGGTGCTTATGATATCGGACACCTGATAGTCTCATTTGATCACGGGACAAATCTTCCTGATTACACTGTTGTTTCATCACACATAACAGTGTACCCGAATCCTACGATAGATAAGGTCTTTCTAAACCTGGACATGGATAATATCGAAAACTGTAAATATTATCTGTACGATCTCCAGGGAAGGGAAATTCAGAACAGGAACATTACTGCAAAACTGACCGAACTGAGTTTTGCATCCTTCGAAAGTGGCGTATACATCCTCAGGATAATCAAGGAGAAAACCATGGTACAAGAATTTAAGATCATCAAACGCTAAAAAACCCAATCAAAATGAAAACAGTTTCTTCAATAATATTTTTAATGCTGGTCGGCTTTCTGGGATACTCACAGGCTCCGGAAGCCTTTAACTACCAGGCAGTAATACGTAATGCATCCGGGGATATTCTGACCAATTCCCAGATCGCAGTACAAATCAGTATACTACAGGATTCAGAATCAGGTACAGCTGTATATGTTGAGAGATTCAATCCAACCACCAATGATTATGGTTTGATTGCCATTAAGCTGGGCAAAGGTACTGTCCAGTCCGGTATATTTAATACCATTGATTGGGGTACTCACGAATTTTATATTAAAATCGAAGTGGATCCCAATAATGGTACCGACTTCACTTCCATGGGGACTACCCAGCTATTGAGTGTGCCCTATGCACTCTATGCAAAATCAGGAAGTGGTCTGGCCGATAATTCCATTACTTCTGATATGATCATAGACGGTGAAGTAAAAACCAATGATATTGCTACAGATGCCGTTACTTCTGACAAAATAAGTGATGGGGCTGGTTCCGGGCTCGATGCAGATTTATTGGATGGCCAGGATGGAAGTTATTATACAGATGCCGCCAACATTAATTCGGGTCCGTTAAACAATGCCTATTTTTCTGCCTATGGCGACCTGATGGCAGAAGGATACCTGGATGAGAGTTCAGCCAATGACCTGGTCACCTTAGCTCAGGCAGAGAGCAGGTATGCAACTCCAAGGATTGCTTTCTATGCTTACAATTCATCATCCGATGAAATTACTGGGACAGCTGCATGGCATACCGTAGAATTTGATACCGAAATATTTGATGACGGCAATAATTACAACAATGTCACTGACCGGTTTGTTGCTCCGGTCGACGGTGTTTATCATTTTACGGCCAAAGTGGGAATCAATGCTACCTGGAACGAAATTGGAACTCTCATTCTTGGTTTCTGTGTGAATGCAGGTACCTACGTAAAGTTACAACTTCATCATTCTCCAACAACTGTTTTACATGAGGTAACACAAAATGCATCTTTTACTTATAAACTAGACGCGGGAGATTATGTTACCATAGGACTTTGGAATTCAGGGGATAGCTCTTTTTCAATAGCCAATAATGAGTACAATTGTACCTTTTGTGGACATATTGTTTATGCATATTGAAATGGTCTGATACAATCATTAAGACAGATCAATAAGATAGCTCTGCACCAACTGATTAAAATGCTTCAGTTGTGATGCTATCCAGTGATGGTCTTGGTTTAATTCAGTGGCCATAAATCTTGCAGCCTCCGGAGCGATCCGGAGGCTTTCCTTTGCATCCAGGAACAGGGCCCTTGTCCTCCGGGCAAGCACATCTTCGAGGGTCCTGGCCATTTCTTCCCTGACCGCCCAGGTGACCTGTGCCTTATAGATTCCAAGGGATTTACTGAGATAAGGGTCATTTCCAAATGATGCATGGCTTATATCCTCGATCAGCGTCTTATCCTGCCCGTATACTGACATGGGACTTATTGGTGTTTTTGTGGTACGCATATATCCATGAACCGGCAAATGATGCGTCAGGCATTTTCGCTCGGCCAGATCACCTACCATGATTGCATAATCAACCGCATCCTCGGCCATTTTCCGGTAGGTGGTCCATTTCCCCCCTATCACAGAGATCAGTCCCGTTACAGAAACCATGACCTTGTGATGCCTGGATATTTCCTTGGTGGACTTATCGTTATCCCCGGAAACAGCCAGCGGGCGTAATCCCGCAAAAACGCTCAATACATCTTCCCGGTTCGGATCATTGACAAGATACTGACCTGTTGTGCTCAGGACGAAATCAATCTCTTCTACGAGTGGCTTTGGTTCCAGTGATGCATTGTCTACGAGGGTATCGGTGGTCCCGACAACAACCTTATCATACCAGGGTACGGCAAACATGACGCGTCCGTCACTGGTCTGTGGGACCATGATGGCATACCTTCCCTGGAGGAAGGTATTGTTCAGTACCAGGTGAATGCCCTGGCTCGGCCTGATCATATTCCCTGTTTCAGGATCATCCATCCTCAGAATATCATCCGCAAACACACCTGTTGCATTGATGATTGCTCTTGCTGCAATGTGAAATTCCTCTCCGGTCTCCTGATCCACCGCCATCACCCCGGATACCAGTCCTTTCTCCTTTACCAGATCAACCACCCTGAAATAATTTACCAGGAAGCCGTTATGATCCTCGCAGGTCTGGGCCAGGCTGATCAGCATGCGTGCATCATCGAATTGCCCGTCATGGTAGATAATACCTCCCTTCAATCCCTTTTTTTCGATGGTGGGAAGCAGTTCAATGGTCTCTTCCCTGCTTATAAGCCTGGAGGGGCCAAGTCCCATTTTCCCTGCCATCATATCATAAACCTTCAATCCAACAGTATAGAAAGGACCCTCCCACCAGTCATAGGCAGGAATCACAAAAGACTGGTTCCTGACCAGGTGAGGAGCATTCTGGAGCATCAGTCCCCTTTCCTTCAATGCCTCGAACACCAGGGAAACATCCCCCTGCCGCAGGTACCTGACGCCACCATGCACCAGCTTCGTACTCCTGCTGGATGTCCCTTTCCCAAAATCATGTTGTTCAAGCAACAGGGTCCTGAAACCTCTTGAAGCGGAATCAAGGGCCGTCCCGATACCTGTTGCCCCGCCGCCGATGATAAGCATGTCCCACGGTTCATTAACCCCCCTGATCTCGGCTATGACATCGGATCTGTCTCTCATTTCACCCCAGGCATTACCATGCTGTTTCGGCCCTGGGATGATAGAAAAGCGGAATGGTCAGTGTATAAAGGACCAGTAATGCCGATCCGATCCATTCCTGCCAGATCCCCCACTGCCGGAATGGTTCTCCAAGCGTATAGATCCAAATAATAAATGCGATCATGATGTAAATAATTTGTCCAAGCCGTTTCACATCATACAACCGCCTCAGGTAAAACGGTATTAAAACCAGCATGATGACTGCGGTTATCAGGGTTCCCCAATATTTGTAGTCAGCAGGGATGATGCCCACGATTAAGATATAGGCAGCGACAATTTCAGAGGGTATCAGTTTTAATAATTTGGTCTTATAGTCCTGATCTGTTTTTACTTCCCTTGCCATGGTTATGATGGATTGATTATTCCCGTCTAATTTAAAGATAATTTAAACACAATTTTCCCAACTCTCCGGACGTATTATCGTATAAAGCCTTATCACTTCCTAAATCTGAAATCATGAGCATCAATTGCACTTCCCCCAGACTTTTCATATTGATAATCAGCATCTTACTTACAAGTTTCCAGCAAAAAACACAGGCCCAGCAGGGATATATTATCCCCACGGGTACATCACAGGGCAAATTCACAAAGGCCTACAAGCTTGTCCTTGAAGCATCCGATGAACATTACCGTTCCACCGGCACATCAATGGATAAAGTACTATTCCCTGATTACGGGGAATATTCCATATACTGGATAGGCAGTGGAGAACATCAGGGCGGTTTTGTCTTTCCTGATGAGATCCCCCAGGAATTTCAATACGTTAGATCAAGTACCTACCAGAATTATAACTGGCAGAACAATCCACATTTCTCCATTGACTTCCAGAAGCAGCCGAATAAGGTGGCCATCTTCAAGAGTGCCTACAGGGCTGACAGCATTACCATTTCCTGGCAGTCCCTTCAATTTATCAAACTCTTCGAATCCTATCTGCCCGAGGATATATGCTACACCATCGATGAAGAGGAGCTCGCTCAAACGGGACTCGATGAAAACACGGAATTACTTATCATGCCTGCATTTACGGTTAAGGGAGAGAACTATACATATTATATTGACAGTATTGTGGGACTCGGATATGATTTCAAGTCCAAACTGGATGCCTTCCTTTCCGGGGGCGGGATGATATACACAGAAGGGAATGCCGCCAGTTTCCTTGAAAAAACCGGTTACCTGGAAAGTGGTACGATAGATCATACCAATTATAAAATCCCCGTAAACGATCTGTTCAAATGCCAGCCTGCAGATCCTGACCATCCGGTCAGTTTCAGCATGGACCCGACTGGATCCATGGTATATGGGAACCGCATCCCCCTGGTGAATGCATCAAATGTCAATGCCCTGGTAACACTTGAAGAGGACGGCAGGCCGGTGGTTTTCAGCCTGGAGGGGACCGCGGCCAATGGAGGTTCGCTTCTCTGCAATCTCGGGTTACCAGTTGTAAAGGGACTGGCCGACCTGGAGGCGGGGGACCGCCAGTTGCAGTGGACACTGAACGCCATCATGAGTGCTTTTGCCAGGCCGCTGGATGTCACCCGTTCGGTCCGCAATGAGCTGGCCGGATATCTTTCTGCGGGACCCAATGCCATATCCTATGACCGGGTAGATACTTTTTCCGTGGAAATCCTGGTACGAAACCTGTCAGATGCCACCATCCAGAATATCGAGCTGGCAGAGAAAATACAGCCTTATTTCAGGTTCTTCAAGGTCTTAAGCGGAGATGCACATACCATCACGGGCAACCTGCTTACCTTCAATATCTCCAGCCTGCCTGCAAACAGTGAACAGAAGATCGTCTACCAGCTGATCACCCCGGTGCCTGACAGCGAGATCCATGAAGATGTCGATGAATATCTTGCGGAAGGGACTTATATCACACCTGCCTTCAGCACCAGTACCTATATCATCGGTGGCAGGTTGATCACCCAGCAAAAAAGCATGGATTACGCCGACCTGCTGTTTTCGGCAAGGATCTTTGCAGATACCGATGTGAACTGGAAGAATTTTTTGGGACTCGATTACCAGCCTTTCAAGGTATTCATGATCATGGAAAACAAGGAAAGGACACCTGCTGAAAATGTGGTATATACCCAGTACATCCCGAAAGATGTCCCCTTCTACTGGGTCGATCATTCCATCAATATCCCCATCCTGAAAACACCGGGAGGGAAATTTGTGGATTTGCTCCGCGGAAGCAATGTAGAGAGCAGCCCGGATTACGATATGGACAGTGACGGACATCCCGATGCATGGCTGGATACGGCCTCCATATTCCCGAAGGGATATACCCTTGTCGAGGAAGAGGTTTACTGGGCCAATCCCTGGAATCACCTCAGGACAGGTGATGACTCTTTTGTGTTCGAGGATATTGACCGCGACGGACAGGTGGCGGTGGACACTGACGGGGACGGTGAGATTGATACTGAGGAACCCGGGGACAAGATCCGGGTATGGAAGGTGACCTGGGACGTGGGCCGGATGGAAGGATATGAGTATTACGATCCCTATTGCAGCTATGAGATCTGGGTCGACCCGCCCGATCTGGTACCACTGGCCGCCGGCGTGGGACATGCACACGGTTCACTCACCGGTCCCTATCCGGGCATGTTTTATCCCAATACCCCCGATATCAATGCTGCAGATCTGAATGACACGTCATGGACCCACTGGATGCTGAGGGACGCTGGCGGGGATATCATCTGGAAACAGCTGGTTCAGCAAAGAATCAATAACTATGAGGGATTCGCCTTCATGGATACGGCAAGCAGCTCCTACAAACCCCTGCCGACTGATTCGGTATGGGGTACGGTCCCACAACCCTGCCAGGAATTTATCGCCGTGCTATCCATGGGAGGGGAAGAGATCGATATGAGGAACCCCACACCAACCCAGTCTCTGTATTCAAAAGTTGATTATACCACGATTTTTGATGAACAGCGGGTCACGCCTGTGCGGACCACCTATACCTATTATGCCCCCCTGCCCAATCCGCTTCAATTCGAATACCTTTCAAATAATTATACCATCTATGACAGCCTGGGCAATATCGTAAAATACCTGCCGGAACATGGAGATGCACACCTTGTCTTTGACATGGACGCATCTACGGAATATACCTATTACTGGATCCGGAACGTGGGGTATGATGTGGATTACAATGACCCGTCTGCACTTATGGATGGGGTTGAACCGCTCGGGGACGGGGTATTCGGGGATTTTATCTATGATATCCCGAAAGGGCTCGGCGGATACAAGATCCGCCTTCCAAGGAATCCGGACGGAAACTACAACATTGATTCCATCGTGAACATTGACGGCAAGCCATTCAGCAAATGGATAGACAATCCCAACACGGGGAACCAGGTGGAGATCTGGGAGGATCCCTTCCAGTACCATGTATACATTCCCCAGCTGCTCATCCCTCCCGCCCTGGATGATGATGATTTTGACAGCACGGATGACTGGATCGATGACCGGGGCGACCGATTCCGGTCCCCCACTGGCTTCCTGCACGATGCCTTCATGCTGGATGACGGGGAGGACTGGCTGGCCTATCCGGCCGTTCCCTTTGTCGACGATATTTACGGGACGGTAAGCTCAGGCTGGTACGGAGGGATCGACCAATCCTATGGAGATGACTATTTCGAGACACTCGGGAAAACGCATATCCAGATCCACGCCAATTATACCGGGGAAGGCCGTGAGGGCCCCATCGAGATCAGCAAGGGCGGGATCCTGGTCGTGGAAGAGATCTTCGGTGGCTCGCCCTGGGTGATCTTCTCGCATGTTTTATCGGGGTTTGCACAGGGACTGGATTACACCCTGACCTCATCTGTCAGTCCGACCATCATCAAGGTAGGGATCGATACGGTTTGCATCAAGCATATCGTAGAAGATGATAATGAACCCCATAACTTCAATGTGAAATTTGACCCCTATCATGTATCATACGGGTACGGGGAAGCCACCGTTACGACCTTTGTCGGCGCAAAAGACCCCTGCAGCCTGATCGAACCTGTGATTTCCATGCCGGCGGTCCTGGACCCTGGCTTTGACAACCATAATGTCACCCTGATTCCCAATGCGGATCCGGGAAATTCTGACCTGGGAGGGTATCCCAGGCAGGTCCAGGGAACTTTCCTCGAGGTGCGTGTTGAAGTCATGAACGGCACCGATGATAACTGGATCAATACCATGGTAAATCCTGTAATTCCTGCTGAACTCGGAGCAACAACCCTGGAAATGAGCTATGTGGCCTACCCCAGGCCATTGGTCCCATCACATGTGGACGGGTCCGGGAATATCATTCCGGGAGACCAGCCAGGGACCTTTACCACGGGCTGGCGGTTTAACCAGCCCGAAGGGGAGGTGCTGGTAAAAATGGGCAACACCCTTAACCTGTTGCAGCCCACCAGGCGTGCCTATTTCGTATTCCTTTTCAGGATAGATCCTTCGCTGGAAAATGGCATATATGAGATCCCATTTACCATGAACGGCAACAGGGTCCATTATACCGGGAATGCCAACGGCAGTGCCAGTTTCCAGGTACCTGCGGCCAAATTCAGTATCGCCGGGAAGGATGCCAGTGGCCGGGTTATATCATTTGAAGAGCTTATCCTGGCTTATGGGGGTCTACAAACCCTTGACATCAGGATAACGGATAATTTCCGCAGCCTGCAGACGGCAAAATGGTCACTGGGTGAAGTGGAAGCGGAGGATTTCGATGACCTTGACAATACCCTGGAGATAACCAGGCAGTCCGGCAGGGAAGTGATCAATCTGACCGGGTTCGGCCGGTTCCCCACACTGGATACAACGAAGATATACATCCTCCAGCAGGGAATCATTGACAGCTATAACAACCATGCCGAGCAGCTTAAGATCACCAACGGGCAGCAATTGAATTATCAGAATGAGGATACTGAAGGTGAATTTATCGTATCACCACCCCTGTGGGTTATGCCGGTGGGACCGCGGATCAGCATCACCAACAGGGTGTATATGGTAAACGGGGTGAGCGTGGAGGATACCCTGCAGTTTGAACCAGACGAGGACATATTTGTCCATACCCTCCTGACCATCCGGAACAGCGGATCAGATGTATCTTCCAATACGGAGATAACCATCCATCCAGGTGATTACTTTGTCATTCTTGTGGATAGTCTTGCGGCCAATTGCCGCGTGGAAGATGGCCTGCTGGTGATCGATGCGGGCCTGCTGATCCCGGGGGATGAATTTGAGCAGGTATTGCCTTTCAAGCTAAGCCCAGACATACCTAAAGGAGTGGATCTTCGCACGATCATCTTCTCATCGGAGATCAATTACGAGGGAACGGCTGTGGAGGCAAAATTCAATTTTGCTGATTCAAGCAAGCTGTTGCTTGAAGTTTTTGACCTGGAAGTAAAGGAGCTGACCTATTCAATGATCTCAGATACCGTTGTCAATGTCACTGCCAGGGCCGGGAACAGGGCCATGCCAACAGGCAATATTTGGTTCAGGATCTACCCGATATACGGTGGAGGTTCGCATGAGTTCCCGATCGCTGAAATGCTGATTGATACATTTGAAACAAACCAGACCATCACCCTTTCGGGCCAGTTCAAACCACCTTCCCTGGATAAGTCCGTAGAATTCATTGCCATCATTGATGACGGACGTACCATCCAGGAAATTATCGAAATCAATAACCAGCTGAAAACCAGTTTCCACCAGACGGCCATCGAGAACCTGATGGCCGGAAACGGTGTGCTGAAGATCTATCCTAACCCTGTCCACCATGAACTTTTCATCAGTTACAGACTGGACAGCCGGTATGACCGGGTCAGCATGATTATTTATGATATGGACGGAAAGATGTGTTTTCAATCCACTGATTATCCGGCATATGCAGGGAGACACCAGGCCGTACAAAGGCTTGATCTGCTTCCCAATGGTATTTACATCTATCGTTTTACGGCCGCAAAAAAAGGAGAAAAACCCCTCCTGGTAACAGGTAGATTGGTAAAAGAGTAGTATCTTGAAAATATCACATGTTCCAGGGAAAAAATTGAACTGTATCACAAAAAATATCCTTTTTCTACTCCTGATGATGCCTGTGACTACTTTCCCACAGGCATTGTTTGAGGTAAAGGACACGGCATGCATCGATGAGATGATCAGCATCACCAATCATTCCAGGGACGCGGCCAGCTATTACTGGAACTTCTGCTCCGGCAACCTGTACTATCCCCCCGAAGGCAATACCATGCCCGGCCAGGGTACGCTCAGTGAGCCCGCTTTCATTGATTTTGCCGAGGATAACGGTGAGTATTACGCCTTTATCACCAATCACAATGACGGGACCATCACCAGGAACTATTACGGGAGCGATATCCTCAGCACACCGGTTTCCGAAAACCTGGGAGATTTTGGCGGCATTATCCCGCAGCATGTGCAGGGTGTACAGGTAGTAAACGATGATGGCCACTGGTATGTTTTCCTGGTGGGCGGACAAAGGTCCGATTCCAGGCTGGTCAGGCTGGATTTCGGGAGTTCCCTGTCAAACAACCCTGTGGCATCTGATATGGGGAACTTTAACCTGGACTACCCCGTGGATCTGTACATACTTCAGGAAGGTGATAACTGGTACGGTTTTACGGTGAACTATAATACAAACAGGATCACACGTTTTGATTTTGGGAACGATCTGTCGAACCTGGTACCCGTTACCAGGACATTCAGCGACCTGATGGGACTGAACGGTCCAACCGGCCTGTTCCCGATACAGGAGAACGGGATCTGGTACCTTTTCGTATCAAACAACCTTTCACACGAGATCATCCGCATGGAACTCGGTCCCTCTCTGACCGGTTACCCTACTCCAACGAATATAGGTGATCCCGGCATCCTGGCTTTCCCGTTTGATCTGACCATTTTAAGGGATTGCGAGGGTCTGTTCGGATTCGTCCTGAACCGCTTCAATGATATTGTGAGGATGGAATTTAACCAGGGGATTGACCAGCCACCGGAATTCGTGTCCCTCGGGCACCAGGGAAACTTATTCAATCCCCATGGCATATCCGATGTCTTTCGCGTGGGGGACACCCTCTATACCTTTGTGGCAAACATTGACAACTCCACCATCACCAGGCTCTTTTTCCCGGGCTGCGACAATGCTTCCATTTCCTCCGGCACGTACCGGGATCCCCCCGAAATATCCTACAATGCACCCGGTAATTACAATATCCAGCTGGTGCTGGATGAAGGAACCCCGCAACAGGAAAATTTCTGCCAGAATATAGTCGTACTGGAAAGTCCGGATGTGGACCTGGGCAATGACACCCTCCTCCCGCCGGGAGAAACACTTGTCCTTGATGCAGGTGAGCAGGCCGCCTGGCAATGGTCCACCGGCGAAACGTCCCAATCTATAGAAATCAGCGGTCCGGGTACCTACACGGTGATCGTCACCAATGAATACGGATGTACGGCCACAGATGAAATCACTGTTACCATGGAGGTTGGCATCCCGAATTTCTTCACCCCGAACAATGACGGGGTAAATGATACCTGGGAGATCCCCTACCTGGCAAATAACCCCGAAGCCCGGATCTATATCTATGACCGGTTCGGAAACCAGATCACAACCTATCTCTACGGTGAGGGAGGATGGGATGGTACCAGGGACGGACAGCCAGTTAAGCCTGATACTTACTGGTACGTAATTAAGATGAGCAAGGATACAAAACCGCTGAAAGGATCCGTTACATTAAAAAGATAAGAAAATCACAGGGAAAGGTGCGATCCCCATCTCACATCTACATTGCAGGAACAACCAGGCTGCTGGTAACGGCAATTTTATGTCTACTGCTTGGTTTTCCCCGTATTGATGGCCAGGAATTACCGGCCTACCAGCTGTACCTTCACCAGCCCTCCCTGATCAATCCGGCCATTATAGGATCCACGGACTGCTCCCAAATTATGCTGATCGACCGGCATCAGTGGATCGGGGCCTTCAAGGGTGCTCCCAGAACACAGGTGCTGAGCGCCGAATCTTCCTTCTCCTCAAATACTTCCCGCTCCCACGGCCTGGGATTACAGGTTGTCAACGATGCCAACGGTGCATATAAACAGCTGGCAGGGAACCTCGGTTATGCCTTTCACATATCATTGAACCGGGAAGGTTCACTCAGGCTGGGTTTCGGGCTGATGGCCACGGTTTACCAGTCTACCTATGATGAAACGGATTTCAGCAGGATCAATGACCCGATTGTCCACCACGGCGTTGAAAAGGAGATAAGACCGGATGTTTCAAGCGGTGTGTACCTGTATGGTGACCGGTTTTTTTTGGGATTCTCGGGGATCCAGTTGCTGGCTTCCAATTCATACCTGAACCCTCACCGGGGCAGGCGGGGCTATTTTGCCTATGGCGGATATAACCAGCCTGTGTCCAGGCAGTTGATGGTTCAGCCGGGACTGACCATCAAATACCTCTCAGAACAGGTCCAGTCAGACCTCAATGCCAGGGTTATTTACCGGGAATCATACTGGGCTATGCTCTCGTACAGGCACATCTGGTATGACATACCCGGACAACCCAATTCCCTGTTGATATATGCAGGCCTGTTTTACAGGGGTTTCTCCTTTGCCTATGGATACGACCTGGGGTTGACCTCCATGCAAAAATATGGCTATGGGTCGCATGAATTCAAGGTTGGTTATCATTTCTGTCCCTTTAATAATCCATGCCCGGCGTACAGATAATCACCGACAACAAATTATATTCCCTTCATCCGCCTGTATGAGCCGTTCATCAGAAATAGCTTTTTTTTAATGTCCCGGGCGGAAAAACCCTGGAAATGCCGTTGCGCTTCCTTGAAAATTCTCCTTTTGAAAATTACCTGGTTCCGGGTATTATCCTGTTTGTCACAAACGGATTGTTCAGCCTTCTTTTTGCGGTTATGGCATTGCTCAAGTTCATGAATTATTCCTGGCTGGCGATATTCCAGGGGTTCATACTGGTGGGTTGGCTGATCATTCAGATCATTATGATCAGGGAATTCTATGCCCCCCTGCATGTCCTTTATTTCAGTGTCGGCCTTCTGCTGATTACCACCGGATGGATACTTGCCCGGCAGGACCAGGCTATTTAACGTTCCCACTAAAAAATGAATATGCCCGGGATTCACCCAAAATAAAATGTGTTACCGCCCGGAGGAACCTTTTACCACCAGTTTTGTTTCGATTACATGTTTCAGGCTTGGATAATCGGATTTTGCCGTAAGCCTGTCAATTAACAGCTGCACGGCTTTTTTACCCATTTCATATCCGAATTGTTCAACAGAACTCAGTGTCGGATCGGTCAGGGCAGAGATCTGTCCGTTCGTGAATCCTACAATCGCGATCTCTCCTGGGACACTAAACCCGTGTTGTTTCACAATGCGAAGCGTAACAGCAGCCGTCAGGTCATTGACTGCAAAAAAAGCATCAGGTGGATCTGCAGTGGCCAGCAATTCAGGTACGGTCTTTTCTGCCTGCTCGGGGGTGTCACACTTTGTCATCAGTGAGGGTTCGGCAGGGATGCCATGTTGTTCCAATGCCCTTAGGTAACCTGCCTTTCTTTCGGCACCAATGAGAAGGTGTTCCTCTGAACCCAATAACGCAATACGCCTCCGGCCGGTGGTGATTAAATGATCCACCGCCATATAGGCCCCCACCTCATCATCCACAACTACCTGGTCGGTATCAATATCCTTTCTGACACGATCAAAGAAAACAATGGGAACACCAGCTTGCTGGATTCTCCTGAAATGATCCGAATCTTTGGTTTCCTTGGAAACCGATACCAGGATCCCGTCCACACGGCTAGATAGCAGCGTTTCAACATTCTTAACTTCCCGTTCATAGGTTTCATTCGACTCGCATACCATCACATGATAATCCGAGTTATAAGCGACATCCTCTATTCCATGGATGACTGTAGAAAAGAAATAATGTACAATATCCGGAACGATCACACCAATGATCTTGCTCTGTCTGCTTTTCAAACTTAGGGCAATTGGATCAGGAGTATAGTTCAGCTTCCTGGCCAGTTCCTGTACCGCTTCTTTTGTTTCCGGACTGATATCCGGATGGTCTTTCAAGGCCCTTGATACTGTGGAAGGCGATATGCCCAGCTCCCTGGCAATGTCCTTTATGGTAACCTGCCCTTTATGCATTTAATTCACTGATAGTTTGGGGGGTTAAATATAGTAAAAAAACAAAGACCGTATTCGTATTCGGTGTGCCTCTGCAGTCCATGAACACCCTTGAACCAATGACAGGGTTTCAAGGTTTTCTCTCGTGCGATGAAGTAAAATATTTTGGAAAACAATCTCAAAAAATGGTGCAAGGCTCATTTCAAACGTTTGCGGAAACGATTGCGCTATTTTATTGAAAATAAATAGGTTAGCACATATTTTTCACATATCTTTGACTCAAATTTCAAAGTATAAATGATTCATTAAATATGCTAACCTAAACAACATTTGTATGAAAAAAGAACCATTATTGAAACGACTGTCTTTGCTTGTTTTGCTGGCATTTTTCGGAATGTCTGCCTTCGGCCAGGCAATTACGGTTACTGGCACGGTAACCTCCTCAGATGACGGGTTACCCAT
>Ga0111175_1128_pt1 | contig 13972 bp, 8 predicted proteins | sample DeeMarSWOR324_28_FD_80228 | JGI IMG/M metagenome (GOLD analysis project Ga0111175, IMG submission 80228) | Bacteroides sp. SM23_62
CATTGTCCTGTTGCGGGATATTAACCGGGAAACCGATTCCATGCTCCTTAAAACAGAGTTTGTTCACAACGTTTCACACGAGTTGAAAACACCGTTAAGCCTGATACGTCTTTATGGGGAGACTTTACTGCGAAAAAATAACCTGTCTGAAGAAGACCGCAATGATGGATTACTGATCATCACCAAGGAGAGTGAACGCCTGTCCTATATGATCAATAACATCCTGGATTTCTCCAAAATCGAAATGGGCAGGAAGGAGTTCGACCTGAAACCTTGGAACCTGGCAGAAGTTGTCATGAATACCATGAACTCATACCGATACCATCTTGAAAAAAATGGTTTTCAAGTTAGCGCAGAAATCGACCAGAATATCCCCAAGGTAATGTTCGACAAAAATGCCGTGGAAGGAATCCTGATCAATCTGTTCAGCAATGTGATAAAATTCTCAAAGGATACGAAAGAGATGGTGTTGAAATTAACCAAAATACCTGAAAGGATAAGTTTAGAGGTGGCTGACAAAGGGATTGGCATACCGGCCGCTGAACTGCCAAATATTTTCAACCGGTTTTACCGGGTAAAAAGTACTGCTGACTTTGATGCCAGGGGCAGTGGATTGGGACTAACCCTTGTAAAACATATAATAGATGCCCATGGGTGGCAGGTGGAAGTGAAAAGTACACCCGGACAGGGCAGTATCTTTACCATATCTATTCCGCTTAATGTCAAGAAGGAGACGTCTACATGAAAGAAAAGATCCTGATTATTGAGGACGAGCTGGACCTGGTCAGAGGAATTAAAATGAATCTGGTTGATGAAGGTTATGAGGTGGATTATGCCCTTAATGGTAAGGTAGGACTGGAAAAAGCCCTGAAGGAAAAACCGGACCTGATCCTGCTTGACATTATGTTGCCCGGGATGGATGGATTGGAGATCTGCAAGGAGCTGCGCCGGAACAAAGTAGACATCCCAATTTTAATGCTTACTGCCAAAGGAGAAGAGATAGATAAAGTGATTGGCCTGGAGATTGGTGCCGATGATTACATTTCAAAACCATTTAGCATCCGGGAACTTCTGGCCAGGATCAAAGCACACCTTCGGAGAGAAAACCGGAGTGTTGAGACGGTGCCGGGAGTGTTTCAGCTGGGGTCCATGAAAATTGACTTCGATCATTACAAAGTCATCCGGAAGGATGTTGAGATCGACTTAACATCACTGGAGGTAGATGTCTTGCGCTATTTGATCGGTATGGATGGCAAAGTGGTATCCCGGGATGATCTATTGGATAAGATCTGGGGTTATGAAAAGTATCCAACCACCAGGACAATCGACAATCATATTCTGAAACTCAGGAAGAAAATCGAAATCGATCCGAACCATCCCCGGCATATCCTTACAGTGTACGGAGGCGGATATCGTTTCGTGTATTAGTCAGTTTAAATGACAATCTTTTACTTTTCGTTGACAATGGCTACATATAGTTCACCTAGGTTTGTACAGTAGAATTGTTAAACAAATTCAGGAACCGTCATGAAAGCAAAATTTTATTTACTGCTGACTCTTCTCCTGGCAACAATCAATACTTCATTAGCCTTCCAGGAAGAACAGGACCATAAAATACTTTTTGAGAAGGCTAAATATAGTATGCAAACCAAAGCCGATCTAAAGGAAGCCATCACCTTGTTTGATTCGCTTATCCGGACTTACCCGGAAGAAAGAGAATATGCGGCGAATGCACAATTTCATATCGGATTGTGTTATGAAAAGTTGGGCAAACAGGAAGCCCAGAAAGCACAGAATGCGTATAAGGAGGTTATCCAGCACTATGAGGATCAAAAAGAATTAGTTGCAATAGCCCGGGAACGGCTCTCCCGGTTAGTCCTCATGGCAGAGAAAATGGCGGATATGCCACTGACTCCAAAATTCACTAAGATCAAAATCCCATCAGAACTTTCCCAGAATGCAGCAACCTCTCCAGATGGTCAACAATTATTACTGGTTTATGACGAAAAGCTATGGACTATGCCATTATCGGGAAATCTGGGATCTGATATACCAGGCATTCCGATACAACTTAATACGGATGGTATTAAAGTTACATGGGCTGGACTTTCCTGGTCAGGTGATGGTAAAACAATCGCATTCAATGAGATAATAGATATTTCATCACAAGATATACCTGAAAAGAAAAAGAAGAATCAAATTATCTACATCATTTCTGCAGAAGGTGGAAAGCCGGAAAGAATAGTTGAGAATTATTGTGGTCCTCGTGCTGTAAGCTTTAGAATGAGTTTATCACCAGATGGAAAGACGCTGGCTTATTCATCAGTAAATGATAGCGCCATGAATATATTTTCTGTTCCTGTAGAAGGCGGTATGCCAAGGAAGCTGGTTGAATCTCCGGCTCGGGAACCAGTATTTTCTCCAGACGGAAAAATGATTGCCTATGTGGAAGACAAAGCTTTAGGTAGAAGGGGCGGTGGTTTATGGACTGTACCGGTATCAGGTGGGACTCCAACTTTAATTGCCGAAGCCGGAAATGCATCCAGTCCGGTCTGGTCGCCTGATGCAAGTAAAATTGCTTTTATTGATTCATATAGCAAAACCAAAATTAATATTATTCCGGTTAACAAGGAGGGGAAACCGGCAGGAAAAAAGACCGTGATCGATGCACCTGAAGGAACTGATGCGATTCAACTTCTGACAGGTTGGGATAGAAACAATAAAATTGGCATAATTATTTACCGGGTAAATTATGCATTATATACTTTCCCGGCGGAAGGAGGGCAGGCAGCAATGGTATATCGTGGCGATGCATCACAACCTCGATGGACTCCTGACGGGAAGCATATATTGTTTAGAAAAGCTGCCGGTCAGAAGGCAGAGGGTTGGCCCAATGATAAATTAACCGTTATACCCGCAGATGGAGGTAAGGAGAGAAATATTCTAACGGGACATCAAGATAAAATTGGTTTTATGCCTTTTGGAATGGGTAACAGATTATCTCCAAACGGAGAGGAGATTGTTATTTCTGCAATAAAAACGGATGACGACAGTGTTTATATAAATCATTATCCAACCACTCAAATCTGGACCAGTTCCATCAATGATGGTAAACTTACCAAAATTACAGATCCGCCTGTACCTTACTCTGATGATTGTCCCTGCTGGTCACCCGATGGCAGATCAATCGCATTTGTACGCTCCAAAATAAAGGAGGATCGAGGGGATCTTTATGGAGAAATGGGCATCTATATCGTTAAATCATCCGGAGGTACACCAGAACTTCTGACATTTGAACCTGAAAAATTCATCTATTCCATTAACTGGTCTCCTGATGGGAAATGGATTGCTTATTTCAGAGGAGACAAACATTCTTCAGATGAAAGTAGTACATTAAATATAATCAATGTTGATAATGGTATATCAAGAGTAGTCGGTAAGGTTACGGATTTTACTGTTCATAAAGAATTGGCCTGGTCTCCAGACAGCAAGCAGATCGCTTTTAATGACGGGGAGGGCAAAGTAATCAAAGTAATGTCACTGTCTGATGGAAGTATTGAAGACATTGAAACCGGACTTGTGAATGTTGAAATATTTCACCTCGACTGGTCACCTGATGGTAAACGGTTTGTTTTTACAGGTTACCAGGGTGGGGTTCCTGAATATTGGGTCCTGGAGGATTTCCTGCCGCTTGAAAAGCTTGCACCAAAACCAGAAACAGAGGTTGCCAAAGAACCCGAAGGAATTGCTATTAAACAGCTATGGACCGGGATGGAGGCAGATAATTGCGGTAGTATTTCATCGGATGGAAAGTATCTCTCCTTCGTGGATTGGGAGACCGGTGACCTGGCAATACGGGATTTAAACAAAGGAACATCGCGCAGATTGACAAAAGAAGCCACCTATGAGAATCCACAACAATTTGCATATTCCTCAGTAATTTCACCCGATGGAAAACAACTAGCTTACGCATGGTTTAATACCCATAATTTCGAATTAAGACTCCTTGATATAAATAATCCTGTTCCCCGGATTCTTTATGGGAATGAAAATGAATCAGTGTTTCCTGAATTTTGGCTTCCAGACAATCAAAAACTCATCGCTAAACAACGTTACAATGACGATAGCCAGTGCCAAATTTTATGTATTGATATTCCAACAGGATCTAACCAATTATTAAAAACACTTGATTCTGATGCACATATTCATTTGGGTCCTGCACCGGACAACAATTATATCTTATACGACTATCTCACTGATGTCAAGAACGAAGATTACAATATTAACCTGTTAAGCCTGGACGGGACTTATGAAACATGTCTGACAGAACATCCTGCAAACGACCGGCTGGCAGGTTGGGTTCCGGGCACTGACAAAGTTATTTTTACCAGCAATCGTTCGGGTTCATGGGATCTTTGGTCTGTGCAAATTGAAGATGGAAAAGTATACGGTCTGCCCAAAAGAGTATTACCTGAGATCGGGCAAATTTCTCCCATGGGCATTACACAGGAGGGTTCCTTTTACTACAGCATTTTTTCCAGAATGTTTACTGGAATGATTATACCATTTGATTTGGAAAAGGGTAATCCCGGACTTGAGAAATCCATTCAATCCTTACCAGGATCGGTTAGCTATGTTGAATGGTCACCAGATGGTGAATCTTTAGCCTATGTGAAAGAACATAAGAGGCTGGAGGACTATTTTAAACAACTTCATATTTTGGATGTAAGCACAGGAGAAGAGCGCAGCTTTTGTGAAAATTTAAGCATACAGAATTTTATACGTTGGTCTCCTGATGGCGGTACAATCCTTACTTGTGGAAGGGATAAGAATAAAAGAGGAGAAGAAGATTATAATGGAGGTATGTATGCTATTGATACGAAAACAGGAAAATTAAACGAAATATTCCCCTTGCTTGAGATAAAAGACGAAGAAAATCCAATGTATCGTGCCACTGCTGAATGGTCTCCTGTCGGTAATAGTATTTATTATCTGCATAAGGATCAAATAATTAAGCGGAATTTAAACACAGGTGAAGAAAAAATAATTTACAAAGGACATCATCTGAAAAGAATACTCAGATTATCTCCTGCATCCAATACGCTACTTTTTGCTTATGTTAATCCTGAAAACAGTAAAATTCATTTTTGTTTAATTCCTGCAGAAGGCGGTAATGCTAAAGAAATATGTACTTCTCAAGAAACCACCAGAATCAGAACTGCTGTATGGTCTCCAGATGGAAATCATATTTTCTTTACCGAAACCCCGACACTTAAATATTCCAGATTATGGCGTGTATCAGCTGATGGTGGAACACCACAAAATATTTGTCAATTACCACATTTGGACGCTGATTTAAGTATTCATCCATCCGGACAAAAGGTAGCTCTTTCTTACTATGAACAGATTACTGAAATCCGGGTAATGGAAAACCTGGCAAGGGAGCTTGAAAAAGTCTATAATACATCCAAATAAAGGAGAATATTCTAATTTTCCAAAAGATGAAGGCTTGTATACACAATGTTAGAGGGCGTAAAGAGCAACTTTCTTAGTCTACTAATGTTTCCCGAATTATTCTTTTGGTGTTATCTATCTCGCTGGGTGTCAGTTTTCCTAATATCTTAACAATCCTCTGTTTATCAATTGTTCTCAATTGGTCAATTACAATCCATCCAGTCTCTTTTTTATGCTTAACCTTTACTCGCGTAGGATAGGGTCTTGATTTTGTAGTCATGGGTGCTATCATAACGGTCCTCATGTATTTATTCATCTCATCTGGGGAAATGATGACACACGGTCTAGTTTTCTTTATTTCACTGCCAATCGTAGGATCTAAATTGACAAGGATGATTTGATACTGAGCTAGTTCCATTCTTCGTCAATATCTTCTTCAAAGACATCTGGGATAAAAAGGATATCCTCTTCATTATCATTCATCTCCTTGAATGCATCTTCCCAGCCTTCTCGAGGTTTTGACACTGGTTTGAGTATGATTCTTCCTCGTTCAAGAATTAATTCAACTTTATCCTTGATATCATATCTGTCAAGAATCGATTTTTTCAACCGAATCCCTTTCGAATTGCCTATTTTAATAATTGATATTTCCATGATTTAAAATACAATGTAATTACAAAGTTATTACATCTCTTTTGATATTGCAAATTTTATGCCCTCTAACAGGATATAGGTTACACTAATTGTCAAATTAATAACATTTTACTTTCTTTTACACACCGTTAAGAATAATTCACATTTCAAGCTGTACCTTTCAGATGGAACATTTTTTCCACCAAAATAATGGAGGGTATTATGGTCCGCAGAAGATCACTATTATTTATCCTGTTCATCAGCCTGCTTTCGGGTGGTTATAGGTCAGGTGCACAGACAGCCGAGGGACTTTTTACAGAAGCTATACAGCTCGAAGAAGTAAAGAGTGACTCGGAAAAGGCAATCCTCCACACAATATTAACATTACTCAATAATTCCTTGACATATCTGCAGGTTTGGTTTTGTAGCTTTGAGCATGAATAGTACATAAACCGATCCTTAAACTATACTCAAATGGGACGAATTGGTTTAATATTGATACTTTTGATCAGCCTATTATTGGGTGGTTTTCGGTCAAATGCCCAGACAGCTGAAGAACTCTTCCAAAAAGCCATTCAACTTGAAGAGGCAAAGGGTGAACTGAAAAAGGCGATAGAGATCTATCAAATTATCGTAAATAAATTTCGGGATAACAGGTCGATTGCGGCAAGGTCTCAACTGCATATTGGAATATGCTATGAAAAACTTGGTAAACAGGCAGCAATAAAAGCCTACAAGAAAGTTATCCGGGAATTTGCAGACCAGGAAGAAGTGATAACGCAAGCCCGTATTCGATTATCCGGAATTATGGTCAATCGAATCAAAAAGAAAATATTTACGCTGCCGAAATTGGTGTGGAAACCGGCAAGATATTGAATTATCCGAGTGTAGATATATTTCCTACATACTTATCACGTAGCCCAGGAAATTTGTTATTATGGAGGATGATAAACCGGCAAAGCCAGTCTGCAACTGAAAATATATAAGGTAAATTGATGAAATCCAGGGCAATATGTCGTATATTTAATTAAATATTTACGATACAATTTAACGATGAAGGTTTCTTATGTGGTACAAGAAATCATCAATTCTTTCAATCGCTTTTATTCTCCAGTTTGTGTTCGCGGGATTAAGTTTTACTCAAAATACTACTAATGTTACTCAGGCCGGTATCATTTACAGAAACCCACGGGTGTACAATGTTGATTTTTCCTTTGAGTTGTTTCCCGATCCTGCAAAGATTGACAGGAACAAAGATCTCAAATTATGGGTGCCTGTTCCCCGTGAATGGGATTCACAGAAGGCAGTGAAGATAATTTCTGTTCAGCCACCACCCCATGCTGAATATGAAGATCCTGAGCATGGAAATCGTATGTTGTTCTGGGACTTTGGCAAAGAGACAGAGAAGCCTTCCTACAGGGTGGACATTAAATTCCGCCTGGAAAGTTTTGAGATCCATGCGGAGGTTGATCCTGAAAATATAGAGCCTTACGATAAGACTAGTAATGAGTATGCTCTTTACACGCGAAGCACCCATACTGTCAGCATTACTCCGAAGATTAGAGAAATGGCCCAGGAAGCGGTTGGAGATGAAAAGAACCCATACCGTCAAGCGGAAGAGCTCTTCAAGTTCGTTAGAAAGAAGATACGCTACAAGTTGCATCGCTTGGAGCGAGGAGTAGGCACTGAAGTTCTCCTGACTTTTCCTTCCCTGGACGAGAAGACAGGGGAAGAGTATTATGAGGGAGCTTGTGGCCAATACAGTGCTTTCTTTATCGCATTGTGTCGTGCGGTTGGGATCCCGGCAAGGGCTGTCGTAGGATTTGTTGGGTGGAATCCAGGGATAAAAGAAGAGGACTTGGAACTCTTTCTGCCTATCGAACTGAACCTGTCACCAGAGAAACTGGCCGGGACCCAACATTATTTAGCAATAAGCCCTCACAATTGGGCCGAGTTCTATCTGGCGGGCTATGGTTGGATTCCTGTAGAAGTTACGGGGGGTAGCTTCGGTCATTGGAGTAGGAGACTCATTATGAGCAAAGGATTCGACGTTCAAATAGGTCCACATAGTCCAGGCAAGGAAAGCGAGGGATATGGTTTCCAGTGGGTTCTTCTCCACAATGGTACAACAGACCAACTGCAATCAGGAGTCTGGAACATCGCCAAGATCCGCAAAGCAAAGTTTAACTTTCTCCACCATTCAGACCCCTTCCCAGCGGACGGACTCGCCGGCTATACTGGAGAGCTTTTCCCAAAAGAGGATATAGAAAAAAATCTTAGACATTGGCGTCAAGGAGTTTTAAGTTGGCCTTCCCGTTTCGAACGGAGTTCAATTCCAGACAGTTTGGATTTGGAACAATTCTATAATGATTATCCACGTGCCAAGGGTGCTATGGAAGCTTTCGTCTGCTATATGCTGCATAGACAATTAGGTGATGAGAAGTTTTTTAAGCTTGTTGATACTTATATGGATCTACGACAGAAATCCAATAAAGCAGTATCAACAACTCGTTTCCAAGAATTTGCTGAGGATGTTTATGGAGAACCATTGGACTGGTTTTTTAAACAATGGGTATATAATACGGAACCACCACGACTTAAATTAGAAAAGGTCACCGCTAAAAAAGACAATGAATGCTGGCAGGTTCATGGGCGTCTTCTACAAACAGGTGAGATAACTTTTCGTCTGCCTGTTGAACTCGCTATCGATACGAAAAATGGCAGAGAAATAAAGAAGCTTTATCTTGACAGCACGGCTGTAGATTTTGATCTAAACACGCAATCTGAACCGCAAAGACTTATAGTTGATCCTGATTATGAAATTCTAAAGATTCAAAGAATGCCTCCACGCCTTGTGTGGTTTTGGGATGTTTATCCAAAGTATATCTTAATTTTCGGGACTTTAACTGAGGCTGAGTCGAACAAAACTGCTGCTGAGCGCTTCAATGAAGAATATCTTGGATTAAACAACGAGATAATCAAGGCAGATACTGATGTGAGTCAGAACGACCTGATAAGTAAATGCGTTTTTCTCTTTGGCCGACCCGAGACCAATATGATAAGTCAACAGTTTAAAAACTTATTCCCTATAAAGATCGATGAGGACAAATTCACCTGGCAAGGAATAACTTATGATCAGCCAGTCCAGGGAGTTGCCCAAATTATCGAAAATCCCCTTGATCCCGAAAGTGATATTGTACTATATACCGGCCTCAGCGGCGATGCAACACAGAAGTTCTGCGATTTATATTTGTATGATGCAGATGCTTCTTATGTCATTTTTGACAGTGATAAGCAATTAGTTACAGGCGATTGGGAAGATACTGATGTTGACCTCGTATGGAAATTAGAAAAATAAGTAAATAAATAATCATAAAAACAAGAACTCAACATTTTAAAAGAAAAAGAATTTTATTAAAATATGTAGTTCCACTGGGTATTTTAATAACATTCTTTACTTTTCATCCTATAAATTCCTTTTCACAGGAAGGCAATCTTAGTGTTGACTCCAGTCCTGACAAATTAATATCATCCGGAATAATTTACGAAAATCCCCGGGTGTATAATGTTGAAATATCTTTTGAAATAAATCCGGATCCATCAACAATAGACAGAGAGAAGGACCTGAAGGTCTGGATCCCCATCCCACGTGAATGGGAATCACAAAAGAATGTTCAGATTATATCCATCCAGCCGGAACCTCATTCACAATTCACTGATCCTGAATACGGGAACAAAATCTTTTTCTGGGATTTTGGAAAATATCCTGAAAAGCCATCCTACCGTGTTGACATTAAAGCCCGTCTGATATCTTATTGGGTTCGTACGGCAATAGATCCATCAAGCATAAAGCCATATGACAAAACTAGTATGGAATATCAATTATATACAAAGTCAGGTTTTACAATAAATATTACTCCAAAAGTGAAGGAGCTGGCCAGAGAAGCAATTGGGAATGAGACTAATCCATACAGCAAGGCTCAAAAAATATTAACATTTGTACATAGAAAGATACGGTATTATCAGGGTATGAACAGAGATCTTGATTATATGTTTTCCAATTCCAAAATTGATGAAAGGAGCGGAGAAGAATATTTTACAGGTGATTGTACCCATTACAGCGCCCTGTTTACAGCTATGTGCCGATCGGAAGGGATTCCGGCAAGATGCGTTTACGGGAGAATAGGATGGTCTCCTTTTTTAAATGAAGAAAACTCAAAAATGTATTCAAACCTGGATACCGTATCAACTGATGAGGGATTTGCAGGTGCACAAACCCATGGACTGGGTCCTCATATGTGGGCTGAATTTTATCTTCAGGATATTGGCTGGATCCCTGCCGATCCCAATTCAGGGCTGTTTGGACGACTGCATCACTATAGGGTGATTATGAGCAAAGGACGTGATATCTTTTTAGGTTCGAATGTTCCGCAAGAACATCATAACGGCTATGGTTATCAGTGGGTGCCAATCAACAACGGAAGGGCTGAAGGATTGCTCACTGCTGTTTATAATATAGGAAAAATCACAAAAGCAAGAAGCAATGTTTATCACTCCCTTGATCCATTTCCTGCCGATGCTTTACAGGATTATAAAAACTACTATTTTCCGGTCGATTCAAATGAGACCTTAGCAAAAAAGCGAGGAGGATTACTGAGCCAGTTCGATTATTGCACCAGGAATATCCCAGACAGGGATGCAGAGTTTTCGAAGATCTTTGATGATCCCTTCTGGATACGTTCCCTTCAATACGACTACGATGCCTTCGTCTGTCATATGCTTAGTAAAATAATGGGAGTTGAGAAGTTTAACCGGCTCTTAAATGAGTATGAAAAGTTAATAGCGAATTCAACCATACCTATCCAAACCAACCGCTTTGTCCAAATGTCCGAAAATATTTATGGTGAATCTCTTGATTGGTTTTTTAACCAGTGGAAAAAATCAAAAGGATTGCCTTGTTTAAAGGTTGATGATCTTACGCTTGAGAAAGACAATAATGACTGGAAAATAAAGGGTCAACTGGTTCAGTCAGGCAGGTCCTTTTTTGTGTTACCGGTTGAATTTTCACTTGAGACTGAAAAGGATCAGGAGCTGTTTACGATATGGCAGAGAGAAAGGATAACGGATTTTGAATATAAAACGATGAACAAGCCTTTAGTATTAAAGGCAGATCCGGATCATGATATTTTAAAACTTCAAAGGATGCCATTACAACTCTCACGCATCTGGGACAGCTATCCTGATATAATCCTCATCTATGGAACAATTTCAGAATCAGATGCTAACAAAACAGCAGCTGAACGATTCAATGATGACTATCTTGGTTTGAGTCCTGAAATAATTAAGCCGGACACTTCAGTAACCGAAAATGATCTGAATACGGAGTGTGTTATACTTTTTGGCCGGCCGGAAACCAATAAAATCAGTAAACGATTTGAGAATATATTTCCCCTAAGGTTTAATAAGGATAATTTTACCTGCAATGGGATAACTTATTCCGATACTTCTCAGGGTCTGGCACAGATTACTGAACATCCCCTGAAGCCTAAAGGACAATTCATTCAATACGCCGGTCTGAGTGCAACGGCAATGCTTCAATTTGGAGATCTTTACCTGTATGACGCTCCAAGCTCTTTCGTAATCTACGATGCCGATAAACAAATAAGCTCCGGCGACTGGGAAGATACTGATCCTGATCTGGTATGGGAATTTTAAATCAAAAAACATAACCATGAAAGCAATTATTAACAATATGATGACCAGGGATTGTTATTCCAGGTTTGCTGTCGGACTGGTTATTTGTGTTACGGTTTTAACTCTCCACCATGAAAACTCCTTTTCACAGGGAACCAATATTTCTGCGGATACCGGATTATACAGGCACACTGAAATTGCATTTACTGCGGAGCGAAATGGGAACTTTGACATCTATGTGATGAATATTGATGGCAGTGACCTTAAAAGACTGACCTGCAATAAAGACTGGGATGAAAAGCCTCGCTGGTCGCCTGACGGCAGGAAAATAGCCTTTATGTCAGTGGTAAGTGATACAATTGCTGATCGGCACTGGGAGGTCTATGTTATGAACAGCGATGGCAGTGACCAGAGAAGGCTGACGTTCGATCGTCGTGTCAATGCAAATCCGTGGTGGTCACCTGATGGAGAAAAGATAGTGTTCAACTCAGAAGGAGACGACGGGATATCTGCAATTTATATAATGAGTGCTGATGGGTCTCAGCAAAAAAGATTGACTGGTCCTGGCGGGAGACCTTCCTGGTCGGGGAATGGGAAACAGATAGCTTTTATCTCTTTTACGGATGAAACATCCGACATTTCAGTCATTAACACAGATGGAACAGGTGAAAAAAATCTGACAAATAGTGCTGCTCCCGATGGTACCCCGTCATTTTCTCCTGATGGCAGTAAGATAGCTTTTCTTTCAGTAGTTGATGACCATTATGAAATCTTTGTAATGAACTCTGACGGACGTGAATTAAAGAGGCTGACTTACGATTCTGTTGCAAGTTCATCTCCATCCTGGTCACCTGATGGAGAAAAAATAATCTTTCAAAGAGGAATGGAAGATGATACTGAGATTTATATTATGAATGCGGATGGGGGTGAACAAAAAAGACTGACGAATAATAATAGCTATGATGGACTTCCTGCCTGGTCACCATTCCTGAATTCTGGAAGCAAGAATCTTTCGACATCAAAAATCATCTACCGCAACCCCCGTGTTTACAATGTTGATTATAAATTCGAACTGTGCCCGGATAAGGATTGTATCGACCCATCCAAAGATCTTAAATTGTGGATCCCGATTCCGCGGGAATGGGATTCCCAGAAGGCAGTGAAAATTGTTTCCGTTCAGCCGCCAGCCCATGCTGAATACGAAGATCCTGAGCATGGAAATCGTATGTTGTTCTGGGATTTTGGCAATGAATCTGAAAAGCCTTCCTACAGGGTGGATATCAAATTCCGCCTGGAAAGTTTTGAGATCCATGCGGAGGTTGATCCTGAAAATATAGAACCTTACGACAAGACAAGTAATGAGTATGCTCTTTACACGCGAAGCACCCATACCGTCAGCATTACTCCGAAGATAAGAGAAATGGCCCAGGAAGCAATTGCAGATGAAAAAAATCCATACCGTCAAGCAGAGCGGATAGGTGAGTTCGTGAATGAGAAAGTACACTATAAGATTCTCGATTTCGAGAGAGGTAGAGGAATTAAGTGCTTGTTGGATTTTCCCGTCGTAGATGAAGAGACAGGGGAAGAGTATTACGAGGGTTGCTGTTCTCAATATAGTGTGCTATTCATCGCCATGTGTCGCGCAGTGGGAATACCAGCAAGGTCGGTCTTTGGATTCATCGGCTGGCGACCGTGGATCAAGGAAGAAAATTTGAAACCTATCTATGGATTCGAGACAAAATTATCACCAGATGGATCAGCTGGTGCCCAACACTATGGAGCACAAATCCCTCATATGTGGGCCGAATTCTATGTTCCGAACTACGGCTGGATTCCAGTAGATGCAACATTTGGGATTTTCGGTAATTTAGAGAATACAAGAGTGATTTTGAGCAAAGGTCGTGATGTGAAAATAGGCCCATCTGCTCCACAAAAACAGAGCGAAGGTTATGGTTCTCAATGGGTGGCGCTTCATAATGGTAGAGCGGATTACCATTTTTCGGGAGTATGGAATATCAACAAAATTAGCACGGCGAAGGTTACAATTCTAAACCATTCAGACCCATTTCCTGCTGAAGGATTTACCAGCTATGGTGAAAATACTTTCCCGGAAGAGAATGTAGAAAAAAATCTCAGACATTGGCGTAGAAGAGTTTTAAGTTGGCATTCAATTCCAAGTGGTTCAAATCCA
>Ga0111175_1129_pt1 | contig 13966 bp, 10 predicted proteins | sample DeeMarSWOR324_28_FD_80228 | JGI IMG/M metagenome (GOLD analysis project Ga0111175, IMG submission 80228) | Bacteroides sp. SM23_62
AAGGTTCATCATCCGATCGTCCGGTCCCTTTACGGTGAAATCCGCAAATAGCAGGAACAGTACAACCGCGAATGGGATCACCAGCATGGCCTCCAGCCTGGCCGGTCTCCCTGATCTTATTTTTGTCATCATGGCAATTCTTTTTTTGATAGGTTTCAAATTAAAATTGTTTACAAGTTCCACCGAATGATAGCCGATGACCTGTTTCAACAGGAGGGTCTGGTAATCTACCAGGGCAAAACCCCTGTTGAGGACCTGCCGGTCGGCAATGTATTCATGCGTGGTTTTCAGGGCATTACGGATTTGCCACGCAACCGGATTAAACCATTGAAATACCGCCAGGGCATGGGCAAACAGGTGATCAAGCGAATGCCGCTGGCTTATATGTGCCTTTTCATGGGCAATAATATTCTGAAGATCTCCTTCCGATATGGCGTCCTTATTGATATATAGATACCGGAAGAATGAAAAGGGGGAAATATCCTCATCCATGTTGACCAGCCGGAATCCCGAAAGATTGGTATGGCCATACCTTCTGGCCAGCATGAAAAGGCGGGTGACCAGGTAGATGAACCGTACCAGGAACCAGGCAACCCCTGCCAGGTAAAAAAGCAACAGTACCACTGAGGGGAAACGCACGCCAGGTTCATCCTCACCAGCAAACCTGAGTACAGACCCGTCCTCAAAATCCTCCATTTCCCCATCTGTTCGGTTTGACCCTCCCGGCATTCCCGAACTGTGCCGGATGCCCGGCTCAGATCCGTAGTCAGCATCGATCATCCCGATCAGCTCCTGGTAATAATCCCTGAATTTCAGGATGCCAGCGGCAGATTCCTCCAGGGAACTCTCCTGCCGGATCATGAAATTCAAATGCACCAGGGGCAGCGTAAGGGCCAGGATGATGCTGCCCACTAGGAACAGCCTGTTGAAATTAAAATAGGTCTCTTTCCGCAGGAACAGCCAGTATGCCAGGTATAAAAGGCTCAGGCAAATCCCTGTCTCAAACAGGTAGATCACAAAACGAGCCATATGCACAGGTTTACATTTTCTGTATCAGGACTTCTTCTTCCTTAATTCCTCCAGCATCCTGAGGGTTTCGTCCAGCTCCTCGAGGTCAATGTCCTTTTTCTCTGAGAAAAAATGAACCACCTCTTTCAGGGAATTACCGAAATAATTTTTCATCAGTTTGCCCATCTGATCAGTCCGGTATTGTTCCCTGCTTATCAGCGGATAGTACTGGTATGACCCGCCATAGGTTTTATAGGAGATGATTTCCTTTCTCACCAGCACCCTGACAATGGTGGAAATGGTATTGTAGGGTGGTTTCGGATCCGGGAAATGCTCCTGGATATCCTTGATAAAACCTTTGCCGAGGTCCCAGAGGATCTGCATGATCCTTTCTTCTGCTTTGGTCAGTGTCACGACCTGGTCACCTTTTTTCATTTGATCACCTTTTTATTATAACGATGTAAAGATATTATTTATTTTTTAGTTCTATAAACTTATTTATAAATAATTTAACTTAAAAATAAATAATCATGGTAAAAGCCTTTTTTATTAACTTATGCAAGTCTTAGTGCTTTTACGATGCGACCGGTCAAAAATGAATCAATGGTAATCATTTACACCTTTTCCCTTGCGGTGGTTCTGCTGTTTTCATGTGAACGGGATGATGATATCAAAATTCCTTTTGGCTACGATCCTGAATTCAATTATCTGACAGTTTTGAAATCCAGTCCGGGTTACGCTTATGAACAATCTGATGGGTATCCTGAGCTAACCTACCAGGATCCGGCTGATGAGCATCTGGTTGAGATCAAAACCATCTATAAGCTTGATAGTGTCGCAGGTAAGGGTGATGAGATAGACAATATACTGAATCTTTTTAACTGGGTCCACAATGGAATCAGGCATGATGGAGGTAATTCAAGTCCGGATCCCGAGAACTCATTCAACATTCTTAACTATTGCAGTGAAACCGGTGAAGGTGTAAACTGCGTGTACATGTCTATTGTCCTGAACGAGGTTTATCTTTCCATGGGAATAAAATCCAGGGTCATTCATGGTAACTGTAAAAAATTCATTTTCAACGGTGACTGGCATGCCTTTAATATTGTCTATTCAAATCTGCTGGGGAAATGGATCTTTCTGGATGCAATGAAGCGGGCTTATTTTACGGATGAAAACGGCAATATGCTCAGTGTGGCCGAAATAAGGGAACAGCTGATCCGGGGACAAACGCTTGAACTGAATAAAGATGCGGATTATAACGGGAACCCGTTTGACAAGGATGAATATCTGAATTACCTGGCAAAGAACCTGTATCGCTTTTCCTGTTCCCTTGATTCAAAATTTGGCAATTACGGTATATTCCATCTGACGGATGTGAACAGGGTCTACGTCCACCTGGATCCGGCCGGGGAAAAACAGGAAGGTCTGGGAGTGGCCATAAATTACTTTACCAGCAATCCGGATTATTTTTGGTCGGTTCCAGAATAAGAATATTCCCTACTTGCCATACTACTATGCGGTCTCATTCCGGCCTATAATTTCCTGTAATTGACATTCAGGAAATCAAGTCGTTTCAGATGCTGGAGCAGTGCTGCAGTAAATGTTTCGTAATCCTTTTGATCTGCAGGTGTCCAGGCTGTCTCGGCCAGTGCACAGGCCCTCGGGAAAGCCATATATTCCACTTTCTCGGGTGTGGGGATATATTCCGTCCAGACCTGTCCCTGCACCCCCAGGATATGTTGCTGCTGCTGTTCGTCCAGTTCGGCGGGGACAGGATCATAGGCATAAACCGTATCGATCGGTAACAGTCCACCGATCGCCAACGGTTCTTTCTGCGGATCTGCCTGGTAATAATCAAAATAGGTGTGGCTGTAGGGTGCCATGACCACATCATGCCCCAGCCTGGCAGCGGCGATGCCGCCTGCTTCTCCCCGCCAGGACATCACAGCGGCATTGGGTGCCAGCCCGCCTTCCAGTATTTCATCCCAGCCTATGAGCCGCCGGTTATTATCATGCAGGAATTTTTCCATGCGCTTGATGAAATAGCTCTGCAGTTCATGTTCATCCTGGAGACCTTCCTGGCGGATACGATCCTGGCATTTCTGACATTCTTCCCAGCGGTCTTTCGGACATTCATCTCCGCCGACATGGATATATTCTCCGGGGAACAGCTCCAGCACTTCCCGGAGCACATTTTCAAGGAATTCAAATGTTTTTTCATTCCCGGCACAATACACCTCCTTGCGGATACCCCATATGGTACTCACCTTGAATGGTCCGCCGGTACATGATATTTCAGGGTATGCAGCAAGGGCAGCCTGGCTGTGTCCGGGCATCTCAATTTCGGGAACGATGGTTACATATCTCCCGTTTGCGTAGGCAACAACCTCGCGTATCTCCTCATGGGTGTAAAATCCGCCGTGAGGCTGGCCATCAAATTTCCTGGGTTCGTCGTTATAATGTCCGACAAGCGTTTCATCCCGCCAGGCTGATATTTCAGCCAATTTGGGATACCTCCGGATATCAATCCGCCAGCCCTGGTCTTCCGTCAGGTGCCAGTGGAACCTGTTCATCTTCTGGATGGCTATCAGATCGATGTATTTTTTGACAAATTCCACAGGCATGAAGTGCCGGCACACATCGAGATGCATGCCTCGCCATTTGAAACGGGGATAATCTTTGATTTCCACACAGGGAATTGTCCAGCGGACATCCTCGCTTGCAGCATCACCAAATACTTCTGCCGGCAAAAGCTGCCGCAGTGTTTGCATGCCATAGAAAACCCCGGCCCCTGCAGGGGCTTCAATCAATACCCGATTTTTATCTGCCGTCAGACGGTACCCTTCTTCTCCCAGATCCTCCAGGGAAGGATTCACCGACAACCGGATACTGTTCCGGACAGGATTCCCATCCGAGACATCCAGTGCAAATCCCATGGAAGGTGAAAGCATTGTGCTCAACATTTCACCCAGGGATCCGATTTCCGGATCAACCAGGATTTTTGTGTCTTTCGTGATCTCGAAAAGGCCGCTGTTCACCTTTATATGAACAGGTTTTGGAAGGATGGATATATCCCCGGGGGATAAATCAGCCTGCTTTGGCTGGCAACCTGAGGCCAACATTGCCAGGATGAAAATCATGGACCAGTTTGCAGTTTTCATTGACAACATAATGATTATTTTAATGAAACATTTGATTTTTGTACAAATTCTTTTCATGCCAGATCCAGGGCAATCACTTCATGATCCATGATCTGCGGTACCACCAGATCAACATGATCATCGTCCAGGTTATAATCCGGGGATACGCCGGCTACCAGGAGTTGGACGTCGGCTAATTTTTTACCCGATGGTATCCGGATGCTTACCTTCTGGTCTGTCAGGGGGATCAGCTCCCTGAATGGCCCCTTCATCATCATTGGATTCGTCAGGTTCACCAGGTGGACGGTCATGGAATGTTTTTGCTGCCAGACAGTTACATCCAGTATCCCCTGTCCGGTAACCCTCACGGGCTGGTCCTTCTGGATGGCCCAATGCAAGGCATTTTTGATCAGCCGGCCATGATCCACATTCAATATTTCCCAGAAAGTCCTGTCAATATCCCATGGGAAATAAACCACCCGGCCTTGGCCAATTTCACGCAGGAATATCTCCCGGATATCGGTGCTTGGTTCCCTGGGATAGACGTGTTCCATCGGCAGGTCCGGATAAGACGGGATCAGGGTGAGCGGGGAAGGGAATTCCTCCACCGGCTGAATATCCAGCCGGTAAATGCCATTGATGATCCGTGAAGTGCCATGCAATCCATCCAGTACCAGGTGATAATGCCCGTTTTCTTTCTCACACCGCAGATACGAGTTCTTCATCGGACCTTCCACCTGATCATCATAGGATACACCGAAGATATCCCCCAGGCCGAAGTCGCTTCGTTTTTTTCCATGCTCATCATAGAGTGAGGTCTCAAAGGTCGCCAGCAGGCTCCCTCCCCTCTTTACATAATCCCGGATCTGCTGGCATTGCCTGTCAGACAGGGCTGCGATATTGGGAAGCACCAGTAATTTGAATGGATCAACATGCCCGGCATCCAGATACTGATCATGCACCATTTCAAAGGGGATCCGCGCCTCGATCAGGGCATGATACATTCCCAGGTCATGATGCCCGGGGTTTTCCTGGTGTTTTTCCCCGCCGTAGTAGCGTTGTGTCTGCTCGGAATAGACCACTGCGACATTGGCCAGGGGCTTCTCATTTCTTAAATAAACTTCGGCCTTATGGTGCCACTTATAAATATCCTCAACAAATGAGAGCCAGCGTTCATCATAGAGCGTTCCGGAAAATTTGGTGAACCATGGCCGCATTCCGTTGGCCGTTCCCTCTGCCACCCAGATGCGTACTTCTGCTTCACTCTGGACCGAATCCTTCCAGCGGTAGGGCTCTTCAAGTCCCATGCTGAAGATCCCGCCTATGGGCTTTTTGCCCATGACGGCCCGGAATTCCTTGGCCCTTTTGCCATTCGACCAGGGCGGGATCATGCCCCTCCGGGCCTGGTGATCGGTGAAAAGAATAGCTGATTGTTCCCCGGCAATTCTTTTATCCGGAAATCCGTTGGGAATGAACCGGGCATGTGGATTGATCTTCCGGATCTCTCCGTCCCATAACTGCCACAGGTCATACAGCCTTATTCTCCGCCATTCGCTCCAATGCTGGTATACAGGATCCAGGCGCCGGTCTGATTGCGGCAATTCCAATCCTGAAAAGTCATGAAACAGCCGCTTGCAGGAATTACAATAACAAATACCGTGACCCGCCCACCGGTTGGAAAATATCCCATCAATGGCATACAGGGACATGATCTCCCGGTGGACCTCTGTTATAAAATCAAAATTGTAGGGACCCAGTGCGCAGGTGACATATAGTTCCGGATTGGACCAGTGTCTCCTTTTATTGCCTTCACTGTCCACTGCTGCCCATTCGGGATGGGCATCGAAAGCATCCTGCCAGATGGCATGCGGATCGGTCCGGGCGATCACCACCATATCCCTTTCCCGGCATCCCCTGACCAGGTAACCAAAGGGATCGCTCTTTCCCATCCATTGACTGCGATGGTGAAATTCAATCTTCGTGGGATAATAGGCGACAATCCCGCCTGCACTCAAACAGGCGGCATCCGAATGGGTCCGGCTGAAATAATCCAGCCAGAAATCCGGATCATACTGTCCGGGATCATTTTCAACCAGGGTTAACTGGGCCCATCTCATGGGTTTATCAAACCACGTTTCTGTACTGCCAATATCGGGCTTTGCCGGAAATGCCATGGGGGGAAAAAAACCGGCAACGGATCCGTAAACCGCAGATGTTCTGACAAAATCCCGTCTTTTCATGGGCATGGGAGATCTGAAAATGTTATGTAAATATCCGGATTTTATGGATTTCCTCAGTAAATTTAAGAGAATTTAAAAACAAACAGTAAGTCCGGCTACAAGGAGAACTGAAGTTCACTCAGGTTCCGGTAGATACCGGTGGGCAATTTCAATAATTCCTCGTGCCTGCCTTTTTCCACCAGCCTGCCGTGGTCAAGCACAAGGATCTGGTCGGCTTTGCGAATGGTTGAAAGCCGGTGTGCGATCACTATGGAGGTCCGGCCGTGCATCAGTTTCTCGAGGGCATCCTGGACCAGACGCTCCGATTCCGAATCAAGGGAAGAGGTAGCCTCATCCAGTATCAGTATCCTGGGATCTTTCAATACCGCCCTTGCAATGGCCACCCGCTGTCTTTGTCCGCCGGACAGCTGTGTCCCCCTCTCTCCCACCAGGGTATCCAGTTTTTCGGGGAACCGGTCAATGAATTCCATGGCGTTGGCATTCCTTGCTGCCTCATAGATCTCCTTCTCACTGGCCCCGGGCTTGCCATAGCCAATGTTTTCCCGGATGGTGCCGCCGAACAGGAAAATATCCTGGGGTACCAGTGCGATCTGTTTTCTCAAAACCGAAAGGGGTATATCCTGGCTCCGTTTCCCATCGAACCAGATCTCACCAGCGGTCGGATCATGCAGGCGCATTAGCAGGGATGTGAGTGTAGATTTACCGGCACCACTCGGACCAACAAGGGCAATGAGCTGGTTTTCTGATATTTGTGCATTTATTTCGTGTAAAACTTCCTGCTCAGGCCTGGAAGGATAGGTAAAGGAAAGGTTTTTCAGGCTGATCTTTCCGCTTAATTCATCTTCTTTTCCCAATCCATCAATCTCTTCGATCTCTTCTTCACTGACTTCAAAGATCTCAAAAAGATCTTCTGTGGCACCTATGAACCGCTGAATCCGGGTGATCACACTTGCCAGTCCCCCAATATTACCCCCGATAAACCCTGAATACAGGACAAAGGAGAACAATTCCCCGGAATCGAGCCTGCCTTCCGCCAGTAATCCTGATCCTTTCCAGATAACGGCCACAAGTGCGCCAAACAGGCCCAGTATGACGAAAGAAAAAAATGCACCCCTGTACCGGCCACCCTTCATCCCCAGCCGGGCAATCTCAAGGGTTCTGTCACGGTACCTTGCCATCTCCAGGAATTCATTGGTAAATGTCTTGACACTCCGGATGCCCTGCAGGGTCTCCTCGACGACGGTATTTGATTCAGCCACCTCTTTCTGCATCTGTTTTGAATACCTGCGGATAAACCTTCCGAAGAAAAAAATCATCAGTACAATCGCCGGCAGGATGGCTAGCATGAAAAGGGTCAGTTCCAGTGAAGTATAGACCAGGAGGCTGATGCCCCCTGTGATGATGATCATCTGTTGAAGGAATTCAGCCAGGGTGGACGTCAGGGTATCCTGCAACAGCGCAATATCGGCGGAAATGCGGCTGTTCAATTCCCCCACCCTCCTTTGCTCAAAGAACCTTAAGGGCAGCCTGATCAGATGGTTGTAAGTATTCTGCCGCAGGTTGGCCAGGGATTTCTCCGTAACATTAACGAAAAGGACGGTGCGGAAATAGGAGAATACGGACTGTATCACCAGGATGACCACCAGCAGGAGGGCGATCCGGTTGATGGATTCAGCCAGGTTGCCCTGTGTCCCCGAATTCACCAGGTCTCCCAGCAGTTTTGGGAAGGCAAGGCTGGCCACACTGCCACCGAACAGAAACAGCAGACCGATCCCGAACTCCACCCTGAACGGCCGGATGTACCGGTACAGTTTGAATGCATTTCTCAGTCCGGTTAGGGTAATCTTCTTCTTAGGAACTTCGGTTTTCATACCAAGAGGCAATATTAGATAAAAATATCCAATTATACTTTACATGAATTACCCCTTAAAATTGTTGACTTTGTTTATCCCTTGATGTAACTTTATTAGTGAACCAAAACCAATCATTATCATGTCAAACAGCGTTTATAAAATCATCGAACTGGTAGGGACCAGCACAGAATCCTGGGAGAAGGCCGCAGCCAATGCAGTGACCAAGGCATCGGAGACGCTCAGGGACCTGCGCATTGCTGAAGTAGCAATGCTGGATATGCACATCAAGGACGGAAAGGTTGAATGTTACCGGGCAAAGGTTAAGGTCTCGTTCAAATTTGAAGGATAATCTTGATCAATGTGGCAGGATACGTAAAACTTCCACATCCCAGGACCAGCGGAGACCTATCACTTGAAGAGACCATATTGAACAGGCGTTCAAGGAGAAATTATCAGACATCCTCGCTTTCACCGTCAGAGGTCTCGCAGATATTATGGGCAGCCTATGGTTTGAAAGAACCGGAACGCGGCAGGCGCTATAGCGGCAAATCGAACAGGACCAGTCCCTCGGCAGGGGCAATATTCCCGCTGGAGATCTACCTCATGGCAGGTGATATCATAGATATACCGTCCGGTTTATATCACTACATTCCGGATGAACACGCCCTGAAGCTGATCCATGACAAAGACCTGAGGAAAGACCTTTACAGATTGGCATACCCGCGGGAAATGATCCGTGTTGCGCCGGCAAGCCTGATATATATTGCTATCGAGAGCAGGGTCCTGGAAAGGTACGGAGAACGTGGCAGACAAAGGTATATTCCGATGGATATCGGGCATTCTGCCCAGAATGTGTATCTGCAGGCCGAGGCATTGGGACTTGGAACATGTGCCGTTGGGGCCTTCGATGATGAGGGATTAATACAGGTGCTGGGACTGACAGCGGAGGAAATACCCATGTATATAATGCCGGTTGGCTATCCCGTCTGATTCAGGTTTTTTTGGCCAGCTCAATAATATCCCTGTTTTCGAGGGTTTGTTTTTCAGCACCAAACAGTACGGCATTGATCATGGCCCGTCCGACTTCCTCGGTATTTGTCACCGTCTTAGGGAAAAGGAACCTCAGCAAGGGGTATACCGGGGCAAAGATCCTGTAGAACATAAAGGACGGCCTGACTCCCTTACGGTGCTGTACATAAGCCGGGCGCATCAGGAAAAGCCCTTTGAAAGGGAAAGATTTGAGGCTGTTCTCTGCCTTTCCCTTGACCCTGGCCCATCGCATCCTGCTCTTTTCCTGATCATCAGTCCCGGCACCTGAAATAAAACAGAAAACCATATCCGGATTGAGCCTGGACAGGACATCGGCAGCCGCTACCGCATAATCATGGGTTATGGCATAGTATGTTTCAGGGGATATGCCGGCTGATGATACCCCCAGGCAGAAAAAACAGGCATCGAATCCTGATAACTGGTCCTTTATGGCAGCATAATCAAGAAAATCATCGTGGATGATCTCTGTGAGTTTTGTATGCTGCACGCCACAACTCCTTCTGCTTATCGAAAGGACGGATGCTACCTGAGGGTGTTCCAGCGCTTCGATCAGGACACCCTGGCCGATCATGCCGGTTGCTCCAAACAGGATGGCATTGATTCTCATTTAAGGATCATGCTTCCGGATGACTGAATATGGGCTTGACATCCTTGATCATTGCCAGGATCTCATCCTGGTCAGGGACTGGGAATTCCTTCCTGCCCTCAACAAATTCCAGGGTTTTCTTCATGAAGATGGAATCTCCTGCATGTACGGTGCCGGTTATATCCTTTGACAGGGTGAATTGCAAAGATTTCTCGATTTGTTCCTCCCCTTCGAATGGTTCATACCACAGATTGGGATACGGATTGTCATCACCAGATATCCTGGTTTTTGCAATTGCTTTAATGGCCATGAACCCCATGTCCTTTTTCCTGGCTGTCTCGAGGACCTTGGGACCGAAATCACCATTGTGCCAGCAAACGCAATTGAGTGGATACAGTATGGAATCGAAATCAAACAGGTCCATTGCCTTCAGGGCAACCTCCTCATTGTGGGCAGAAAATCCGATGAAGCGGATCTTGCCTGCATCGCGGGCTTTCTGGAAAGTTTCCATGGCTCCACCGGGACCAAAGATCTGGTCCACATCCTCCATTTTGCTGAGTGCGTGGAACTGGTAGAGGTCTAAATGATCAGTCTTCAATTGCTCCAGTGATTGATTCAATTCCTCCTGGGAACCCTGCTGGTCCCTTTTCGTTGTTTTGCATGCCAGGAAACTTTTTTTCCGGTATGGCTTCAGGGCTGGTCCCAGCAATGCCTGGGAATCACCGTAGGTGGGTGCGATATCATAATACCTGATGCCCCGGTCAAAAGCTACCGCGATCAATTCATTGGCAAACTCCTGGCCATTGTTCCTGAGGGCTATGCCGCCGAAGCCAACGATAGATACCTTTTCCCCGGTTTTGCCAAGGATGCGACTGGGTATTTCACCCTTTTTTTCACCCAGGTACGCGCCAAATACATGTGGAAACTGCAGTGCCATGCTGCCTGCCGCACTTAATTTTACAAAACTTCTTCTTTTCATATCTTATGGTTTTTAAATGGTCAATTTGCCGTGTAATTTAGTGAATTTTTCTAACTCGGGGAAAGACAAGCTATCTTACAGTTTTTGCTACGGTGCAGCTTTCAGAATTTATAAAGGAATCCCATTTCCCCATAATGATCAGGCATACCTTATTATTTATCAACAGGCATTACCCAGTCTGGAAATATGCCAAGTTCTATATCCAGGATCCTTTCCCCCAGTATCCAGGTCACCAGGAAAACAACAAGGATACCGGTCATATTCAGCACAAAGCCTGTCCTGACCATGGTTTTGATCCGCAGGCGTTCGGTACCGAATATGATCGCATTGGGCGGCGTCGCAGTGGGAAGCATAAAGGCCAGTGAAGAAGCGATGGTGGCGGGTATCATCAGAAGCATGGGATTGTTCCCGCTGGATACGGCCAGGCTGGCAAAGACAGGAAGCAGCATCTGCGTGGAAGCCACATTGGAGGTCAATTCTGTCAGAAAGGACATCAGCGTTACCACAGCAAGCAGGATCAGGTAGGGATGGATATGCCTTGTCCATTCCAGCTGTTCGCCGAACCAGAGGGCCAGTCCCGAGGATTGAAAACCCAGGGCCAGGGCAAAACCTCCCCCGAAAAGCAGGGCAATGTTCCATGGCAGCCGCTTTGCTGTTTCCCAGTCCATGATCCTGCTTCCATTGCCATTCCTGGCAGGCAGGATAAACAGGATGATGGCCGCCAGCATGGCAACCGTTCCGTCGTTGATAAAGGCCGGGGTCCCGAAAACAGAGGACCAGCCGGGAATGGTGAAACTGTCAAAGGAGATGCCCGCCCTGAAGATCCAGAGGAAAGCAAGTGACAGAAATACGACAAACACCGTCCGTTCCTCGAAGGATGCCGGTCCCAGTTCCTTATACTTTACCCGGAAATGATCCTTATCGATGGCTTCCCAGGATTCCCTGGGCCGGTAGATCAGGTAGATCACCGCCAGTATGGCAAAGAGCATCAAAATGGTTACCGGCAGGGCAAAAAAGAACCAGTTGGCAAAGGACACCTCCGGTGCTTCAGGATAGAGCAATGTCAGGATCCTGGGGAATACCAGGTTGGTCGGGGTCCCCACAAGCGTAGCAATCCCACCGATGGATGCACTGTATGCGATGGCCAGCAAGAGTCCGGTTGAATAATGCCCGACTGCTTTTGCTGACATGTTATCTTCAAGAGATGCAATGATGGACATCACGATGGGGATCATCATCATGGTCGAAGCCGTATTGGAGATCCACATCGACAGGAAGGCAGTCGCCAGCATAAAGCCCAGCAGGATCCTGCCCGGACTGACACCCACCAGCATGAGGATTTTCAAGGCTATCCTTTTGTGCAGGTTCCATTTCTCCATGGCCAGCGCCATTACAAAACCACCCAGGAAAACAAATATGATATAATTGAAGTAGGTGGAGGAGACTTCTTTACCGTCTAGCACCCCAAGGAAGGGGAACAGTACCACAGGTACCAGGGCGGTAACAGCCAGGGGGATGGCCTCGGACACCCACCAGATAGCCATCAGGAGGGCTACTGCCAGGGTGCGTGTAACCTCCGGTTTTCCTGGTTCAAGATCCGTGAAGAAGAGTGCGGCAAAGAAGGCAATTAATCCGAGGATCAGTCCAACATATTTTCTTATCATTGCAAAAGATTAGGCGTAGAAAGACCCCTGAAAATAAACAAAAACCCTTAAAAAAGGCAGGATTGTACCCTCTTTATTCAGGGCAGCTATTCGTAGCGCAGGGTATGTGCAGGATTCCGGGAAGATGCTTTCAGGGCCCGGTAGGATGTGATCAGGACAGCCAGGATCAGGGTTCCCAAACCGGCATAAAGGAACAATGTCAGATCTACAGAGATGCGTTTGGTAAAATTGTTCAGCCAGTTGTTGGCCACGATATAGGCTACGGGCCAGGCGATCAGGTTGGCCAGCAGGATCAGCTTGACGAATTCATTTGACAATAACCTGATGACACTGGCAATGGTGGCGCCCATGGCCCTGCGTATCCCTATCTCCTTGGTCCGTTGTTCAGCGATATATGACGTCAGTCCTATCAGTCCCAAAGAAGCGATCACCAGGGCCAGGATGGTCAGCATGACGGAAAACCTCCCGAATTTATCTTCATCAGCGTAAAGATCCTGTAGTTCCTCATCGAGAAAGGAATATTCAAATGGCCGGTCCGGGGCATAGACATTCCATTCTTCTTCGATTGCGTTCAGGACTTTTTTGTAGCTGGAAGTATTCACCCTTATGGCTATGTAATTGGTCATAAACGTGGCAAACCCGGGATTGCGAACCATATCCAGGATGAAATTATTCATGGGTTTATGCAGGGAGAGGATGTGGAAGTCCTTAAAAACCCCTATCACCCTTTCATCCCCTTCATAGACAATGCGCTTTCCCAGGGCCTCTTCATTGGTCCAGCCCAGGTTCCTTGCCATGGTCTCATTGATCATGATGGCATTGGCGGTGTCGGTGCGGATATCCTTTGAGAATGCCCTTCCGGCTACCACTTCGATATCGAAGGTTTCAATAAAATCATCCCGGACAATGAACATGGGATACCAGAACTGCTGGTCTTCACTCAATCCTTCGATCGTAACACCCCTGGTATTATGGCTGGCCCCGAGGATGTCTTCCATGGCCGTTACAGACTCTATCTCCGGGAACCTGAGCAGGTTTTCCTTGAAGGTCTCGTAATTTTGCTGGATCTGGTTCACGCCCTGACTCTGAAGAAGCAGGATCTGGTCCTTCTTAAATCCAAGATCCGCATTCCGGATAAACTTAAGCTGTGAGAAAACGATCAGCGTTCCGATAATCAGGGCTATGGATATGGCAAACTGTGTAGTGACCAGGATCTTTCTTGCAATAGCGGAACCCCTGCCGTTTCTCAGTCCACCTCTGAAGATGACAATGGGATTGAAGGACGATAGGTAAAAAGCAGGATATGCCCCGGCCAGTAATCCTACACTCACAACCAGCAACAGGCCGAATCCGATGGAACTGACGGCGATGATATAATCACCGGAAATGTTTTTATCTGTGAACTGGTTAAATCCCGGCAGCAAGATTTCCACAAGCAGGCAG
>Ga0111175_1130_pt1 | contig 13947 bp, 12 predicted proteins | sample DeeMarSWOR324_28_FD_80228 | JGI IMG/M metagenome (GOLD analysis project Ga0111175, IMG submission 80228) | Bacteroides sp. SM23_62
AAGCCATATGCAAGGAAATAAGAAAAGCCAGGGAACAATCCAAAGGCGTGATCGGGGGCAATATTATGACTGTTATCACCAACTTCTCTGATATGGTAAGGACCTCCATTGAGGAAGGGATTGATATCATTTTCTCAGGTGCGGGACTTCCCCTGGACCTACCAGGATATCTTACGAAGGGATCCAGAACCAAGCTTGTACCTATTGTATCCTCGGCACGGGCAGCTTCAATTATCAGCAATAATTGGGTACCCGATTTATTGCAACAGAAGAATGTGACGCCTCTCCGGAATACAGAAAGGCTTTCACCAGGGCAAATAATGACGATGTCAGAATTAGTAAAAGTCCGGTAGGCCTGCCTGGGAGGACCCTTTTCAATCAGTTTCTATTGGAAGCACATGAGGGAAATAAACGTCCCTCATCATGCAAATACAATTGTATAAAAACATGCGATCATAAATCCACATGATATTGTATAGCCAGTGAACTCCTGTAAGCCTATATAAGGAATCCGGAAGCTGGCTTTGCTTTTACCGGTTCGAATGCCGGATTGGTTCGTAAGATTGCATCCGTAAAAAGTGTTTTTTAATGAACTTATAGGTGATTATAACTGGGTAAAACACAAGGAATAGATCCTGCATTATGCGGCAGCTTAAAATTACCAGGCAAATAACCCAACGGTCGGAAGATTCAATTAACCGTTATTTTCAGGAAATCAGCAAGTATCCTATGATAACTATCGATGAGGAAGTTGAATTAACAATTCGTATCCGAAATGGAGATGAGTTAGCCCTGGAAAAACTGGTTGTAGCCAACTTACGATTTGTAATATCTGTTGCTAAACAATATCAAAACCAGGGCTTATCCTTTCCAGATTTAATCAATGAAGGAAATCTAGGGCTCGTAAAGGCTGCGACAAGATTTGATGAAACCCGTGGTTTTAAATTCATATCATATGCGGTTTGGTGGATCAGGCAATCTATTATTCAGGCCATCTCGGAACAAACAAGAGTAGTAAGATTACCGCTCAACAGGCTTACCTCGATCAAGAAAATATCCAAGGCCATTCCTTATCTCGAACAAGAGTTAGAAAGAGAACCGACCGATGCTGAGATTGCGGAGTATCTTGCCATGTCAAGCGATGAAGTGAATATTGCCAACATGATAAAATCAAGGCAAATTTCCTTTGATAATCCTATTTCCCATGAGCATAATGACGAGTTCAACCTTTATGAAATCATACAGACAGGAAACATACCTTCTCCTGATTATGATATCATGAAAGAATCCATGGTTACGAATATCAACCGTGCCCTTAGCAAACTCTGTGAAAGGGAAGCCAAAATACTATCCATGTCCTTTGGCTTGTCTGATACACCCATTTATTCCCTTCAGGAAATTGCCCAGAGATACAATATGTCGTCCGAACGAGTAAGGCAAATCCGAAGCACCGCGATCCTCAAATTAAAACAGCTCCTGAAAGAATCATCCACCTTTTTCGATTATTAACTACTATCCTGGATGCACGAAATGTTGAACATACTGGCATCCTAAAGCATCATTGAATTCATCACCCTAAAAAGTAAAATCCCTGCAGACCATTAATCCACAGGGACTTACTGAGAGTGAGAGTGGTACCACCTGGAATCGAACCAGGGACACCAGGATTTTCAGTCCTGTGCTCTACCAACTGAGCTATGGTACCCCTTGCTTTAAAAGCGAGGCAAATTTATTAAAAAAAAATTTACCGTGAAAAAGTTGATGCAATTTCTTCTTTCATAACTTTGCCTGGTCACTGATTATTTAGATCTCCAGATATAGAATGAGTTACGAAACCTTTACCCTGGATAACGGTATCCGCCTGATCCATAACCGGGTTCCCAGCCTGGTGGCCCATTTGGGTCTGATCATGGGAACAGGCTCAAGGGATGAACTGGATCATGAACACGGGATGGCTCATTTTTTTGAACATATGGTCTTTAAAGGTACGCAGAAAAGAAAGGCTTATCATATCCTCAGCCGCATGGAGGATGTTGGCGGGGAGATCAATGCTTATACGACCAAAGAAGAAACATGTGTATATGCATCTTTTATGAGAGAATACTATGGCAGGGCCATAGAACTCCTGGAGGATATCCTGTTTCATTCCACCTTCCATCAGAAAGAGATAGGACGTGAAAAAGAAGTGATCATCGATGAGATAAACTCTTATTTTGATAGTCCGGGCGAATTGATCTTCGATGATTTTGAGGAACAATTGTATAAGGGCCAGTCCATTGGCAGGAATATCCTTGGCAGCCCGGAAAGTCTATCCAGGTTCAAACAGGAAGACCTGCTCAGGTTTGTCAGCCATAATTACCATACCGATGAAATGGTGATCTGTTCGGTAGGCAATATCTCCTTCCCCCGTTTAATAAAAGGAATAGAAAAGTATTTCGGCCAGGTCCCCCTCAAATCAAGAAATCAAAAGAGGCCTGGCATCCTGCCATACGAGCCTGCAGACGCGACTGTAAAAAAAGATACCTACCAGGCCCATTGTATCATTGGCAACATGGCTTATGACCTGAACGATGACCGAAGGCTGGGGTTGCACTTGTTGAATAATATGATTGGTGGACCGGGACTGAATACAAGGCTGAACATGACTCTCAGGGAAAAGAACGGCTATTCCTACCATACTGAATCACATTACAGTCCCTATTCAGACACCGGGATATTGAGTGTTTATTTTTCAGGTGATAAAAGCAAGCTGGAACAAAGCAAGAAGGTCGTCATGAAGGAATTTTCCAAGCTTCGTGAGAAGAGGCTGGGGACCCTGCAACTATCCAGGGCCAAGCGACAATTGATGGGCCAGATCGCCATTTCTGCAGAAAACCATGAAACACTCATGCTGTCAATGGCAAAGAGCTACCTGGTTTACAATAAGTTCGATGACCTTAAGGAGATCAGTATAAAGATCGACAGGATCACTGCAGAAGAGATCATGGAAATTGCCAATGAAGTGCTGGATAGGGTAAATCTTTCCAGCCTGACCTATATTTAATACAACCACATTTCAGATGACTAAACCAGATGCCAGATTAGAGCAGTACATCCTGGATCATACCTCCCCGGAAGATCCTGTCCTTGCCGAACTGAACAGGGAAACCTGGGTTCGTACAGTCCACCCGCAAATGCTGGCGGGCCACATGCAGGGAAAGCTGCTTGAAATGATCAGCTGCATGATCCGGCCTGAAAGGATACTGGAGATAGGCACATTCACCGGCTATTCTTCCATATGCCTGGCAAAAGGACTGGCTGAGGGCGGAAAATTAATAACCATAGAAAGGGATGATGAGATCACCGCAATTGCAAAGCAATACATTTCCAGATCGGGTCTTGCCGGTTCCATTACCCTGCTGACCGGTGATGCAAGGGATATTATTCCTGATTTGGAAGACCAATATAACCTTGTATACCTGGATGCCGAGAAAGATGAATACCTGGATTATTATGAACTTGTCCTACCAAAAGTTACCGCAGGAGGATTCATATTGGCCGATAATGTTCTGTGGGGAGGCAAGGTGATAGAGGAACCGGAAAGCGGGGATCATTTTACCGGTGGCATACTGGCCTTCAATGAACATATCAGGCTGGACAAAAGGGTTGAGCAGGTGATTCTGCCGGTTCGCGACGGGATCATGCTGATAAAGAAACTTTAAACATTTTATTTGTTATATTGTTAAAGCCAAATAATAACAACTGGCACTTTCAATATGGCAGAGTATTCAATCAAGGATTTAGAACGATTATCAGGAATCAAAGCCCACACCATCAGGATCTGGGAGAAGCGGTATGGCCTGCTCAAACCCTCGCGTACCGACACCAATATCCGGCACTACAGCGATGCCGATTTAAAGCACATACTGAATGTTTCGATTTTAAACAGGCATGGCATCAAGATCTCTCACATTGCTTCCATGGATGAAAGTGAGATGACAGATAAGATCGTGATCATTTCGCGTGATGTTTCTGATTATGAAAGCCTGATTGAAAACCTGGTTATTTCCATGGTTGATCTGAACCAGGAGAAATTCGAGAAACTGCTCTCCCGATCGATCATGCAGATTGGATTTGAGGATTCCATCCTGAAGATCGTTTATCCCTTCCTTGAAAAAATAGGTATTCTCTGGCAGACAGGAACCATTAACCCGGCACAGGAGCACTTTATTACCCACCTGGTCCGTCAGAAGATCATCGTGGGGATTGATTCGGTGATCCCGGCCAGTCATCCCTCTCCAAAGCATTTCCTGCTTTTTCTGCCGGAAGGTGAATTGCATGAACTCGGACTCCTGTTCTATAGTTATATACTCCAGAAAAGGGGGCATAAGGTTACCTACCTGGGACAGTGGGTCCCCCTTGCCGATATGGCCTCTGCCAGCACTGTGCTCAATGTCGACTTCCTGTTAACTTCCATCGCCGCATCACATTCCGGGACCGACCTGATGGATTATCTTGTTAAATTGTCTGCTACTTTCCACAACAAAACCATATACATAAGCGGTTACCAGGTGTCACAGATCAGCGGCACACTTCCCGGCAATATCATACGCTTTAGGACCGCCGTAGACCTGCTTTCCTGTATCCAGTAATAAATCCGTTACCAGTACCATCTTTCTGTTTCTCTGCATAAAGCAGAAGATATAAACATCCCCTGATAATTCCGGCTGACTAGACTGGGGTGAACCAGTATTTGGTTTATACCGGAGGACTTTTTACCGCCCGAGATATTCAGTATGGGGATCTTGTTTAAGCTTCAGAATCTTTCTGTTTATTATTTTATATTTTATATTAAACATTTTTTCATAAAATTGTAATTTAGAATTTAATGATGAATAATCGTGTTAATTCCTTATTTAATGATTATTAACTCATTTTGATTATTTAGAATGGACTGTTTTTAGGGCAGGTTTCAATGAAGAACATTTGTTTTATTGTTTAATTTATAATTATTTTTGTTCAACGTTTTAGAATTAATAATTAACAAAAACAATAGAGCCATGACAGCAGTAGAATTCAACCATCAGTTAACAAGTCTTGAGGATGCCCTGGAAAGATTTGCCATGAGTCTTACGATGAACCGGGAAGATGCCCGGGACCTGGTACAGGAAACTTATCTGAAAGCGCTCACCTACCGTGAGAAATTCATGAACAATACCAATTTCAAGGCATGGGTATATACCATCATGAAAAATTCCTTTATTAATAAATACCGCAGGTCTGTCCGTGAAAACACCACCTTCGACAATACAAAAGATCTGTATTACCTTAACAATTCCGGGCAGGTAAATGACAGCAGTCCGGAAGCAATTTTATCTGCCGGTGAGATCCAGTCCCAGATCAATAACCTCGAGGATGATTTAAGGATCCCTTTCCAGATGTACCAGGACGGATATAAATACAAGGAGATCGCTGAGGAAATGAACCTCAAGATCGGAACTGTTAAAAGCAGGATCTTTTTTGGACGCAAGAAGCTTATGGATGCCATCGAAAATTAATAATCATGAAACTCAACGGAGACAGCATACTTAAGCAGGCCAATTCCCTGCTGGCAGATAATCATCATAACCACCTGCATGTAATTGATGATGAAGATTATTTTACCGGGATAGAAACCCCGATGCGGAAGGATGCATTTGAGCTCGATGATGAAGCCAAGGTGGATTTGATCGAGGAGCAATTCAAAAGGATCATGATGGTCCTCGGACTCGACCTCAATGATGACAGTTTACGGAATACGCCCCGCAGGGTAGCCAAAATGTTTGTAAAGGAAATATTCAAAGGTCTTGATCCCGGGAACAAACCTGAAATCACACTTTTTGAAAACAAATACCACTACAGGGACATGTTGCTCGAAAAGGATATATCCGTTAAATCCTATTGCGAGCATCATTTTGTTCCCATTGTCGGGCGGGCCCATGTTGCCTATATATCAAACGGCAAGGTGATCGGACTGTCCAAGATCAACCGCATCGTCGATTATTTTGCACGCAGGCCACAGGTGCAGGAGCGGCTGACTATCCAGATAGCAGAAGAATTAAAAAAGATACTGGATACCGAGGATGTGGCAGTGTTCATAGAGTCAACACACTTTTGTGTCACCATGAGGGGAGTCGAGGATGATCATTCATCTACGATTACCACCAGTTTTCACGGGGACTTTAAGAATGATCAGAGGAGGAATGAATTTCTGAACCTTATCAGATAATTTATACGATAATGATCCCTTCTTCAGGAATTCCATACTTCTGGTCATTCTTTTCAAGATACCTCAAACCGGATAACAAGGCCAGCAGGGCATCCACGTGATGCCAGCTGGTAATCTGGGCTTCATTGAATGTTATACCCGATATCCTTTTAAGCTGCTCTGCAAATGATCCCGGTTCCTGGTTATCATGTTTGTACTGTGAAACGGGAAGCTGCAGGATATCGACCAGCTTCCGGGGATAGGTTTCCTTTACTTCTGTGCCGTTCATCTTTTTGGTCAGATTGATCGCCCTGGCCGTTAATCCACCCAGGAACATAGGGGACATTGCCTTTAATTCGCGATCGCAGCTTCTGAAAAAATGATCCTTATAATCATTTCCCAGCCAGTATACGCCCGGCAGGCTGAGTGGAGCATCTATCATGATCAGATCCGGATGAAGATAAGCCAGTTCATTCAGCAGGAAAGAGTCTGCATCAGCATTCTTTGAAGACTGGATAAACTTGATTTTATGACTGGAATTATAACAAATAACCGTTGTCCCGGCATATTTGTTCCCGTAATCAATTCCAGCGATGGTTTTCCCTGTTATTTTGTCTGATTTCTTCATAACCCTCTCCCATATGAAGACAGTAAATGCTTCGCATTGGTTGCCCGGAAGGCATTAAATAATGGGCATTTCCGGCATTTGCAATAATACGGATGATTTGTCCATTCATGCAAATTGTTGGTCAACAATTATCCTGTGATGGTCAAAAATAACTACGGCCTTCCAGAGTCAAATCTCAACTTAAATACAACCTGATGCTCTTACAAGCTGCTTTTAGGTTGTTGTGTGCAGATAATTCTTATTTTTGACAGGTTTTAAAATAAATGGCCTAATTAACCATCAGGATGATCCAATTCTATTATAAAAAAGCCATTTGGCTCAGTTTGACCATCGCATGGACACTATTGATCATATATCTGTCCGTGAGGCCTGGTACGAATGAACTTCTTAAAAAGCAATTTCTTGAAGTCCGCACGGATTACCTGTTGCATTTTCTGGCCTATTTTGCCTTTGGATCCCTGTATGTATTATGGAGAGGCAACAGGCAATTCGAGATCCGCAGCATTGAACTGGCCATACTCACAGCCGCAGCAATAAGCTTCTCCATACTGATGGAATATATTCAATTGCTGATCCCGGGCAGGACGTTCAATGTTGTAGATATGGTTTACAATATTTTAGGTGTGATAGGTGGAGTTGGATTCACTTATTTCTATATCGTGAGGCGTTTTCTGAAAAGAAGGGGTTTTACCCAGACAGATTAGTCAATAACCAGTTATATAAATCATAAAGCGATGAAAAAATTTACTGCCAGTTTATTATGGTTATCCATTCTGATAATCCCCGGAAATTCGCAGAAATTATCCGGACTCTTTGACCAGGTTAAATCATCGGTGGTTGTCATCCATGTATTGTCCAAGCAAAACACCGGCACTGGTGATCCATACCAGCAAACCGCTGTCGGTGGACTGGGATCAGGTGTGCTGGTCACAGAGGATGGCTATGTCCTGACCGCCGCCCATGTTGTCAATGATGCTGCAGAGATCATGGTTGAATTTATTGACGGACAGGAAATCCCGGCCCGCGTGGAACGCCTTGCCAACCAGGCAGATGTTGCCCTTATCAAACTCCAGCAAGCACCGGTAAATCCGAATGTAGCTAAAATCGGGGAATCCGATAGTGTAAAGGTAGGGGACCAGGTTTTTATAATCGGTGCACCAATGGGCCTCTCATACTCTTTAACATCAGGGATCATCAGTGCAAGGCACAATATGCACAAAATGACCAATAGTTTTGTCGAGGCAGAGTTTTTTCAGACTGATGCTTCCATCAATACAGGTAACTCCGGTGGCCCCGTATTTAATATGCAGGGGGAGGTCATTGCCATCGCCAGTGCCATTTTGAGCCGTTCAGGCGGGTTTGAAGGTATTGGATTCGCTGCTACCACAGAAATAGCCCGTACATTGTTGGTAAAGAAACAAAGTTACTGGTGGGGGTTCACACCGGTCTACCTGAACGATGAACTCGCATGGATTTTCAATCTCCCACAGGAGGCAGGCATACTTGTTGAAGGCGTTACGGATAAATCACCGGCCTATTTTGCGGGACTCAAAGGAGGATATATAAAACTGCAAATCGGCGAGGAGGAATTCCTTGCAGGAGGAGATATCATACTTGCTGTTGAGGACATCCCTGTGACAACCGAAGAAAATATTTCAAAAATCCAGGAATATGTGATGGAATTACCGGCAAAAACCCGGTTCAATGTCACCATTCTGCGCAAAGGAAGAGTACAAAACCTGCAATGGTTTAAATAGGGAAAGCAGCCAAGTGAAATTCCAATCCCGCTTTTCAGTCGGGATAATCTCCGGCCGATTTTCGATATATGGCTCTCCAAAAATCCTGGATGCAGTATAAAATACTGCCATTCAATACATTACATGGACAACAATATAAATAACTCCAACAACTTCAAGATGGATCATGGTAATTAAAATTATCAGATCATTCCCCTGAACCAGGCCGCTTATTTATACTCAAAAAAAATAACAAATTTTTACATTTGAACAGCCATTTTTATAAAAAAATGTAAAAGCATTTTGGGGAAGAAACACTAACTTTAAAATTTACCTTTCACATCCCAATTTTATACATATTTTGCTCATTTATTGCTTACATGAACTCATGATAAGGGTAAATTTTCTTCTCTTTTTTGTAGTATTTTCATCTTCACTTTTCTGTCAGCAGCCGGATGAACCGGTACTTAACCTAACTTATATTGATCAATGGGATTCAGAAACAAATGACTGGGTTCGTAATCAGCGTATTGAATATATGTATGATGAGAACCTGAATCAAACAGAAGGCATTTGTTATTACCAGCCGGATTTGGAAACCAACGACTGGATCGCCTACTGGCGATTTGTTTATGCGTATGATGCTGAAGGGAAACGAACAGAGATATTCTATTATTATTGGGATCCACAAGCCAATAGGTGGGTAAATAACTCCCGTTCTTTTTATACCTATGATGGGTATGGGAATCGAACCAATTTTGAAAGTTACTATTGGGATCCACAATCAAACGACTGGACAGCTACATCCCGTGAAACTGGTACTTATAATGGCAACGGGATGCGAACTGAGGGATATTATTACTATTGGGATCCTGAGATGAATGATTGGATTAATTACAAGCGTTACACCACCGGCTACGATACTTATGGAAATCCATCGCAGGATACATATTATTATTGGGATCATGGAACCAGTGACTGGAGGGTTGACAGGCAAATTTATTATAATTATGATACCGATGGAAATCGCACTCAATATGAAAGCCATTGTTTCGATCTGGTTTCCGATGCCTGGCACCGTAATTTACTAATCAATGAGGCATATGATGGCAACGGTAATCGAACCGAGGGATTATACTACCATTTCGATTCTCCGAGAAATGACTGGCTGGGCCACAGGCGTTATGTTTATACCTATGATGGCAATGGAAATCGAACCGGGGAAGTAAATTACCGTTGGGATTCAAATACCAACAACTGGATGAATTATTTACGTAGCCTCATTACGATTGATGAGAATGGAAATCCAAGTCAGGAAGTACACTATCTATGGGATTCCCAGACCCATAACTGGGAATATCTAAAAAAAGTGGAACATTATTGGTCCGGTACAGTAAAAGATACTACTACATCACTCTGTGGACCATGTCTTGATGAGACTTTTACTGACCAGGCAGGTACTTTTTCCGACAATAGCTGCGATGAAGACTATGATAACTTTGCAAACTGCAGAAAACTGATCCAGGTACCTGACGCAGACTATATTAACTTAGTGTTCACAGAATTTAACATTGAAGAGGGGTATGATTTTGTACGTGTCTATGATGGGACAAGTACCGGGGACGTACTTCTGGGTGAATTTACTGGAACATCACTACCAGATATGGTAACTTCTACAGGAGGAAGTATGCTTGTACACTTCTCTTCAGATTACAGTGTAACACGTTCCGGTTGGAGTGCTGAATATACATCGGGGGAAGGGCCCGTTTGTGTCAATGAGACCTTTTTTGATGAGAGCGGTATTGTTTATGACAACAGTGGAGACCTGGATTACATGATCAATGCAGATTGCCAGAAATTGATAGTGCCAGAGGACGTGTCGAATATCACCCTGACATTTACTGAGTTTATCCTTGAAAACGGGAATGATTATGTCCGTGTCTATGACGGTTCAACCACTGGAGATGAATTACTGGGTGAGTTCACTGGAACATCGCTACCAGATCCGATAACTTCTTCAGGAGGTAGTATGCTGATACACTTCACCAGCAACGGCAGTGTCAATGCTTCCGGATGGGCAGCCACATATACAAGTAGACCATCACCCTGCGGGCGATGTCTTGATGAAACTTTTGCTGCCCCGGCAGGTATTTTTTCTGACAATAGTTGCGATGGAGACTATGATAACTTTGCAGACTGCAGAAAACTGATCCAGGTACCCGATGCAGACTACATTAACTTAGTGTTTACAGAATTTAACATTGAAGAGGGGTATGATTATGTACGTGTCTATGATGGGCCAAGTACAGGGGATGTACTTCTGGGTGAATTTACTGGAACATCACTGCCAGATATGGTAACTTCTACAGGAGGCAGTATGCTTGTGCACTTCATTTCAGATTACAGTGAAATACGTTCCGGTTGGAGTGTTGAATATATCTCAGGGAAAATAGAATCCAATTGTATCAATGAGACCTTTACAGCAGAGAGCGGTATTGTTGATGACAACAGTGGCGACCTGGATTATGGGATCAATGCAGATTGCCGGAAACTGATAGTACCTGGGGACGTTATGAATATCACCCTGACATTTACTGAGTTCGCCCTTGAAAACGGGAATGATTATGTCCGTGTCTATGACGGTTCAACCACAGGCGATCAATTGCTGGGTGAATTCACTGGAACATCGCTGCCAGATCCGGTAACTTCTTCAGGTGGTACCATGCTGATTCTTTTCACCAGCAACGGTAGTGTAGGTGCTTCCGGATGGGCAGCCTCATATACAAGTACCCCAACACCCAGTACTCCATGTCGTGATGAGACTTTCACCGCCCCGGCAGGTGCTTTTTCTGACAATAGTTCCGATGCAGACTATGAGAACTTTGCAGACTGCAGAAAACTGATCCAGGTACCTGATGCTGACTATATTAACCTGGTGTTTACAGAATTTAATATCGATGAGGGACATGATTATGTTCGTGTCTATGATGGGACAAGTACCGGGGATGTACTTCTCGGTGAGTTTACTGGAACCTCACTGCCAGCTATGGTAACCTCCACGGGAGGCAGTATGCTTGTACACTTCACTTCAGATAACAGTATAACTGGCCCCGGTTGGCGTGCTGAATTTATCTCAGAAAAAATAGAATCCGCTTGTACCAATGAGACCTTTACTGATGAGAGCGGTAATATAGATGACAACAGTGGCGATCTGGATTATGGGATCAATGCAGATTGCCGGAAATTGATAGTGCCTGGGGACGTTATGAATATCACCCTGACATTTACTGAGTTCGCTCTTGAGGACGGGAATGATTATGTCCGTGTCTATGACGGTTCAACCACTGGAGATGATTTACTGGGTGAGTTCACTGGAAAATCTCTGCCAGATCCGATTACTTCTTCAGGAGGCAGTATGCTGATACACTTCACCAGCAACGGTAGTGTAAGTGCTTCCGGATGGGCAGCCTCATATACAAGTACTCCAACACCCAGTATTCCATGTCGTGATGAGACCTTTACCGCCCCGGCAGGTTCTTTTTCTGACAATAGTTACGATGAAGATTATGAAAACCTTGCAGACTGCAGAAAATTGATCCAGGTACCCGATGCGGACTATATTTACTTAGTGTTTACAGAGTTTAACATTGATGAAGGGTATGATTATGTACGCGTCTATGATGGGACAAGTACCGGGGATGTGCTTCTGGGTGAGTTTACCGGAACATCACTTCCAGCTATGGTAACCTCCACGGGAGGCAGTATGCTTGTACACTTCACTTCAGATAACAGTATAACTGGCCCCGGTTGGCGTGCTGAATATAGCTCAGGGAAAATAGAAACCACCTGTGCCGATGAGACATTTACAACAAAGAGCGGTATTATTGATGACAAAAGTGGCGATCTGGATTACGGGACAAATGCAGATTGCCGGAAATTGATAGCACCCGGGGACGTGTTGAATATCACACTGACATTTAACAAGTTTACCCTGGAAGACGGGAATGATTATGTACGTGTCTATGACGGTTCAACCACTGGAGATGATTTACTGGGTGAGTTCACTGGAACATCGTTGCCAAATCCGATAACTTCTACAGGAAGTACCATGCTGGTACACTTCACCACCAACGGCAGTGTCAATGCTTCCGGATGGGCAGCCTCCTATGCAAGTACATCATCACTCTGTGATCCATGTATGAATGAAATCTTTAAGGCCGCGGCAGGCACTGTTTCTGACAATAGTCGTGATGCAAACTATGAAAACTTTGCAGACTGCAGAAAATTGATACAGGTAAAAGATGCAGACTATATTAACTTAGTATTTACAGATTTTAACATTGATGAGGGGAATGATTATGTCCGTGTCTATGACGGTCAAACCATTGATGATATATTACTGGGTGAGTTCACTGGAACCTTGCTGCCGAAGCCGATAACCTCTTCGGGAAGTACTATACTGATTCATTTCACCAGCAACGGCAGTGTAAATGCTCCTGGATGGGCAGCCTCATATAAAGGGATAAAAGAAACTACTGTAACAGAAATACCTATTATTACCGGGCGGCCCGATAAGGAGAGCATCCTTGTCTATCCGAACCCTGTTGAGTCTTATGTAACTGTTGAAATATTAAATAATCGTAAAATATCCAAAGTTGAAATTTTTGACCTGTACGGCAGGATATTAAGGATTACTGATAACATCAACAATTCTTCTGTAACCCTTCAAAGGGGTGATCTGCAGAGGGGTATTTACATCCTCAGGATCCACGCTGCCGATATCTATACCAGGGACATAATCATCTGGTAAACCCGAATATTATTCCCATAAAAAAATCCCCTTGAACATTAGATGTTTCAAGGGGATTTCTGATTGAATGGTACCCATTCCGGTCCAGTTCTCGAACTCTTTCTATAATAACCTTAAAGACACGTATAATTTAAGAGTTATCCTTTATAAATGAAGGAATAATATGCTCTATTCCAGGAGAGAAGGGATATTCTTTATTACCTATAGGGAATTAACTAAAATAGTTTCAATAGAATGGCTAATACAACAGGAAAAAAGTATGGAGGAAGACGCAAAGGAATCCCAAATAAACTAACAAAGAATTACGAGAGGTTTTGAAGGATTTACCATATGGTGAGTTATTAAATTTAGAATCCTGTTTGACTTCAAATCCATAATTCCTGACAAAACCTGACCTGTAAATATTCCCCACGTGTCAACCTTTTCTCACTAAAGTAGTACGGAATAGTATTAAAATCCCTGCGTTTTGCAGGACCAAGGCAGGGGAATGAATTTGAGTATTGAATGGATCAGGATGGTTTTGTTATTATCAAAAATTAACAAAACT
>Ga0111175_1144_pt1 | contig 13862 bp, 12 predicted proteins | sample DeeMarSWOR324_28_FD_80228 | JGI IMG/M metagenome (GOLD analysis project Ga0111175, IMG submission 80228) | Bacteroides sp. SM23_62
CTGACAGGATCATTATTATTGATCCTTCATACGGAATGTATAAAGTATGTGCTGATATCAACAATGTAGCGGTGGATTTTGTCAGCCTGAATAAAGATTTCAGCCTGGATGCAGACCGCCTGCTGGCAGCTGTAAGAGTGGAAACAAAGATGATTTTCCTCTGTTCGCCGAACAATCCCAGTTCGAACCTGCTTGGTCAGGCTGAGATTGCCAGGATCCTGTTCGAATTTAACGGGATGGTTGTCCTGGATGAAGCATATGTTGATTTTTGCGGTTCGGAAGGAATGCTTCCTGTGCAGGGTGAATATAAGAACCTTATCATCCTGAGAACGCTCTCAAAGGCATGGGGACTGGCCGGTATACGGCTGGGCATGGCCCTGGCGGATCCGGAGGTGATCCGATACATGGACCGTGTTAAGTATCCCTATAACGTGAATTATCTGACCCAGACAAAGGCACTGGAGATGCTCGGATCTGTTGGAAAGAGGAAAAAGTGGGTACAAGAGATCCTGGCAGAGCGATCAAAACTTAAAGACCGGCTGGAAGACATAGCATATGTGATTAATATCTTTCCTTCTGATGCGAATTTTCTGTTGGTCAGGGTGGAGGATCCGGACGGTTTATATGCATTTTTATATGAACATGGCGTTATCGTCAGGAATCTACGCATTGCAGTGGATGCATCCGCATCACAGTGGGAACCCCTGATGAAAACAACAGGCTCATTGAACTCATGAAATCATATGCTCAATGAAGAAAGCACTATTCATAGACCGCGATGGTACCCTGGTGGTAGAACCCCCGGTTGATTTCCAGGTGGATTCCCTCGAAAAACTGGAATACCTGCCCGGCGTTTTCAGGAATCTGTATTTTATCCGGCAGCAGCTGGATTATGAGCTGATCATGGTATCCAACCAGGATGGGATGGGCAGGCCCCAGTACCCGGAAGAAATTTTTAACCTGGTCCAGGACAAAATATTGACGGCATTTAAAAATGAAGGGATCTTATTCGACCGGATTCACATTGACAGTTCCTTGCCTGAGGACGATCTTCCGAGCAGGAAGCCGGGTACTGCCATGCTGACCGTTTATATGGAAGGTGATTATGACCTGGCCAATTCTTTTGTGATCGGTGACCGGTTGACCGACATTGAGCTGGCGAGGAACCTAGGTGCAAAAGCCATATTGATCGGTGGACAGGATCGCCAGCAGGAAATTGATGAAGCCGGACTCGCACCACATTGCAGTTATATCGCGGGGGACTGGTCTGCCGTTTATGTTTATCTTCTGAGGAACAGGCGTCGTGCACAAATCGTAAGGGAAACAACCGAAACCAGGATCCGAATAGACCTGAGTCTTGACGGTACCAACCGGCATAATATCTCTACCGGGATAGGCTTTTTTGACCATATGCTGGAACAGATCGCCAGGCACGGGGGAGTTGACCTGGAAGTGGAAGTGACGGGGGACCTGCATGTTGATGAGCATCATAGCATTGAGGACACCGGCCTGGCCCTGGGTGAAGCTGTCGCCAAAGCACTGGGTGACCGCAGGGGAATTGAAAGATATGGGTTTTTATTACCCATGGATGAATCCGAGGCAAAGGTGTCCATGGACCTGGGAGGAAGGAGCACTTTGGTCTGGAAAGCAGCATTCAGCAGGGAGAAGATCGGCGACATGCCCACGGAGATGTTTGAGCATTTCTTCAAGTCTTTCAGTGATTCGGCAAAATGTAACCTCCATATTGAAGTCGACGGGAAAAATGAACATCACAAGGCCGAAGCTATATTCAAGGCCTTTGCCAAGGTCCTTCAGCAGGCAGTAAAACGAAATCCATGGCAATTGGAAATTCCCTCAACAAAGGGGGCATTGTAAACAACAAATAATACATGAATGAATCAAATACGAATACAGCCATCCTGCTGATCCACTGTCCGGACAGGCCAGGGATCGTGGCCGCGGTCACCAGCTTCCTGAGTGAGCATGAGGGGAATGTGTTATACCTTGATCAGCATGTTGACAGGGGTGCCGGGGTATTCTTCATGAGGCTGGAATGGGAACTGGAGAAATTCACGATCCCCATTGAAGCGCTTGAACAGCATCTGGATCCCCTGGTCAGGCAATTCAAAATGACCTGGAGACTGTATTTATCAGATATGAGGCCACGCATGGCGATCTTCGTATCCAAGATCCCGCACTGTCTCGACGACATCCTGGCCAGGTACCAGTCCGGTGAATGGAAGGTTGATATCCCGCTTGTCATCAGCAACCATGAAACCCAGAAAGATACGGTTCGCAAATTTGGGCCCAATTTCTACTGTTTTCCAAAGCACAAGGAGAATAAGGCGGAGCAGGAGCAACAGGAATTGAAGCTGTTGAAGGAGTATTCTATCAATTTTATCGTCCTGGCCAGGTATATGCAAATCCTTTCCAATGATTTTGTCAGCCATTACAGGAACAGGATCATCAATATCCACCATTCTTTCCTGCCGGCTTTCCCCGGTTCAAAGCCCTACCATTCAGCCTACGACAGGGGTGTGAAGATCATTGGTGCCACCAGCCACTATGTGACAGAGGACCTTGACGAGGGTCCCATCATCGACCAGGATGTGGCCAGGGTAAGCCACAGGGATTCTGTCTCTGATATGGTCCGGATTGGCCGGGACCTGGAGAAGATCGTACTTGCCCGGGCCATCTATGCACATTTGTCCCGCAAGGTTATGGTTTATCAAAACAAGACTATCGTATTCAGCTAGAGAATGAAAGTTGCCATCGTAAAATACAATGCAGGAAATATCAGGTCAGTGTATTTTGCCCTGGAAAGGCTGGGGGTAGAAGCCGCCATTACAGATGACCACGAACAGTTACGTGCAGCTGACAGGGTGATCTTTCCCGGTGTTGGTGAAGCCAGCACCACCATGAATTACCTGAAAGAAAGAAAACTGGATATCCTGCTCAGGGAGCTTACACAGCCGGTCCTGGGAATATGCCTTGGACTCCAGCTGATGTGTGCCCATTCCGAGGAGGGCAATGCGGACTGCATCGGGATCTTTGACCTGGAGGTAAAAAAATTTGAGATGAAACTGAAAGTTCCGCATATGGGCTGGAACAGCCTTGAAAATGTCAGTGGTAAATTATTCAGCCCGGATCTGGAAGGTGCATTTGTCTACTTCGTACATAGCTATTATGCCGCCCTGGGGGAAAATACCAGTGCTGTGACCGATTATATAAATCCTTTCAGCGCAGCCATTGAGCGTGATAATTTTTTTGCCACCCAGTTCCATCCCGAAAAAAGCGGTCCTGTCGGTGAGAAGATCCTTAAAAACTTCCTTGACCTATGATTGAATTAATACCGGCCATCGATATCATTGACGGGAAATGTGTCAGGCTTGTGCAGGGTCTCTACCGGCGAAAAAAGACATATTCCGATCAGCCCCTGCAGGTTGCCAGGCATTTTGCAGATCTCGGCGTCAGGCGATTGCACCTGGTGGACCTCGACGGAGCGAAGGCGGGAAGGGTTGTCAATCTCGGCATACTACGATCCATTGCCGACAATACCCCGCTGATCATAGACTTTGGCGGAGGTATCAAGAGTGATGAAGATATACGGTCAGTCTTTGATGCGGGAGCAGCCATGATAACCGCGGGAAGCATTGCTGTAAAAAACAGGGACCTGGTCGAGAAATGGCTGGCGCAATACAGTGCCGAAAAAATCATTCTCGGGGCGGATATCCGGAACGGGAAGATATCCATCAATGCCTGGCAGGAAGATACATCCCTGGGGATTTTTGATTTTGTCCAGGCATACTCGGAACTCGGGATTATCAAGCTTATTTGTACGGATATAGCACGCGACGGTATGCTGGGTGGGACTGCAGTGGATTTATACATGGCACTGAAAGAACGATTCCCGACAATGGAGATCATTGCCAGTGGAGGGGTTTCAGGGATGGAGGATATCCGGATACTGGACCAGGCCGGGATTGACGGGGTCATTTTCGGAAAGGCATTTTATGAAGGCAATATCAGATCACAGGAAATAAAAGCGTTTCTCAATCAATAGGCCAATATGTTAGCGAAAAGGATCATACCATGCCTGGATATACGAGACGGGCAGACCGTAAAGGGAATCAATTTCCTGGATATCAGGGAAGTGGGTGATCCCGTTGAAATGGGCGCTGAATATGCCAGGGAAGGTGCCGATGAACTTGTCTACCTGGATATTACAGCAACCCATGAAGAGAGGAATCTGTTCGCAAACCTTGTCAGAAGAATCGCAGAACATGTCAATATTCCATTCACTGTCGGAGGCGGGATACGTCAACTCAGTGATGTAGATCCCTTATTGAATGCGGGAGCGGATAAAGTGACCATAAATTCAGCAGCTGTAAAAGACCCGGAGCTGGTCAACCAGATTGCCAGGTCTTACGGGAGCCAGTTCGTGGTGGTGGCCATTGATGCCAAATTCGAGGAGGATGACTGGTTTGTATATGTTAACGGGGGAAGGATCAAAACTGGACGCAGGTTATTTGAATGGGCTCGTGAAGCAGAACAGCGGGGCGCCGGTGAAATCCTTTTTACCTCCATGAACCATGACGGTACCAAGAATGGATATGCCAATGAAGCCACGGCCGAATTATCCACCAATCTTGGGATTCCTGTCATAGCGTCGGGTGGGGCAGGGAAGATGAACCACTTCGTTGATGTATTCGGGCAGGGTGCTGCAGATGCTGCACTGGCTGCTTCAATCTTCCATTTCAGGGAGATCGGTATTCAGGACCTGAAAAACCATTTACGAATCCATAATATTCCGGTTAGATAAAAATCAATCACAAATGTCATTGAACTTTGATAAACTGGGCGGGATTCTTCCCGCCATCATCCAGGATGCACAGACCAACGAGGTACTGATGCTGGGTTTCATGAACCCGGAAGCATATGAAAGAACCCGAAGTGAAGGAAGAGTCACCTTTTATTCCCGCACCAAGAATCGCTTATGGACCAAAGGGGAGGAGAGCGGGAATTTTATGGAGGTTTTAGAGATGCTGGAGGATTGTGATGCTGATACCCTTCTCATCAGGGTAAATCCGCATGGTCCGGCATGCCATACCGGGATGAGGACCTGTTTCGGAGAGACCGTCCAGAATGACCTGGCCTTTCTTGAGAACCTCCAGTCATTATTGCAGACCAGGAAAGAAGAGCTGCCCGAGCATTCCTATACGGCAAAACTTTTCCGTGAGGGTCCGAGAAAAATTGCCAAGAAACTTGGCGAAGAGGCCGTCGAGCTGGTCATCGAAGCCATGGATGCTGACGAAGAAGGATTTTTGAATGAAGCAGCAGACCTGCTTTTTCACATGATCATCCTGCTGGTCGACAGGGGATACAGGCTGGAAGATGTGGTAAAGATCCTGGCGGAAAGACACCAGACTGGGTGAGCCTACTCAAACTCGGACAGGGTCTTCTGAATGATACCGATGGCTTCCGTAAGTTCCTCCTTTGAAATAACCAGTGGTGGTGCAAACCGGATGATGTGATGATGGGTTGGTTTCGCCAGTAAACCGTTCTCCTTCATGGCAACACATACATCCCAGGCAGTTTTCCCCTGTTTGGGTTTGATCACAATGGCATTGAGCAGTCCTTTACCACGTATGGTCTCTATCATATCCGAGTCGATCTTGCCCAGTTCATCCCGGAAATATGCTCCCAATTCTGTGGCCTTTTCGGCCAAGTTTTCATCTTTGATAACCTCGAGGGCGGCAATGGCTACTTTGGCCGCGACCGGATTTCCGCCAAATGTTGATCCATGTTCGCCGGGTTTGATACAAAGCATGATCTCATCATCACACAGCACGGCTGATACGGGGTAGACACCTCCCGAGAGGGCTTTCCCGAGAATGAGGATGTCCGGCCGTACACCCTCGTGATCACAGGCAAGCAGTTTGCCGGTACGAGCAAGGCCAGTCTGTACCTCATCGGCAATGAACAGGACGTTCTTTTCCCTGCACATCTTGAAGGCTTTCTTCAGGTATCCATCTGACGGTACATGAACACCAGCCTCACCCTGGATCGGTTCAACCAGGAAACCCGCAACATTGGGATCTTCCAGTTCCTTTTCCAGGGCATCAAGATCATCGTAAGGAATTTTTACAAAACCCGGCGTGAAAGGGCCGAAACCGGCATATGAATCAGGATCGGTTGACATGGAGACCACCGTTATCGTTCTTCCGTGGAAATTATTCTCACAGACTATGATCTTGGCTTCGTTCTCTTTGATTCCTTTTTTGGTATAGGCCCATTTGCGGCAGAGCTTCAAGGCTGTTTCGTCGCCTTCGGCACCTGTATTCATCGGTAATACCTTGTCATATCCAAAATAATTGGTGATGAATTCTTCATATTCCCCGAGCACACTGGTATAAAATGCCCTCGAGGTAAGGGTGAGCTTTTCTGCCTGTTCTTTCATGGCCGATACTATCTTCGGGTGGCAATGTCCCTGGTTCACGGCAGAATAGGCCGAAAGGAAATCAAAATATTTCCGTCCTTCCACATCCCAGACATAAACACCCTGTCCCTTGTCCAGTACCACGGGCAACGGGTGGTAATTATGCGCACCAAATTTGTCTTCCTTTGCAATGTAATCCTGTGTATCCATCTGATGATATTTAATTTCAGGCTCTAAAAATAATCAATCCTGACCATTCCTGCTTTTAAAAAGGTGCATATTTTTCAGGAAACTAAAACCTGGCCGTCAGCCTTACATTGAAGCGCCTTCCGGTAAGGTAGTTTGGGACAGCAAAGGCACCGGGGACATTATCCTGGTTCGAGACTGTTTTTATCCATGTGTAGGAAATGACATTCCTCACACCTAGCAGGTTAAATACTTCAGCACTGATCCAGATGCTTTTGAAATGGCGAAAAGGATTTCCATCCTTCAGGCTGGCATTCTCCCGTTTAAGCACCTTGGCAAAACCAATGTCAACCCGCTTGTATGAAGGCATTCTGAATTGTATATCGTATCGGGGGATATTGGGTGGACTGAAAGGAAGTCCGGATCCGTAAATCAGGTTCAGGAGCACTTTATAGTCAGGAAGGCTGGGCAGATAATCCCTGAAGTAAATACCTACCATAATCCGCTGGTCGGTTGGCCTGGGATAATAACCTGGTTCAATAAGGTTTCCATATTCAGTACGGTAATAATCACCCATGATATCTTCCTCGGTCTTCATCAGGCTCAGACTGGCCCATGATGCTGCACCGGGAACAAACTCACCGTGTATTTTCATATCCATTCCCACAACATACCCCCTGGCCAGGTTTTCACCCGCATATTCAATCCTGACATTATCCAGCTTATATGGAACGAGTTGATCCAGGTGTTTATAGTAGATCTCAGTCGTGAACTTGAACTGCCGGTCCCAGGCAGTAAAGACATAATCTCCGCCGAGTACGAAATGGATTGATCTTTGCGCCTGCAGGTCCGGATTGAGTGTGCCATCCGGGTACCGTAATTCCTTGTAGAAAGGAGGCTGGTAATAATATCCTGCGGCCAGCCTGAAAATAAAGTCAGGTTTCCAGTCTGGTTTCACTGAAAAAGTGACCCTGGGACTCAACAAAAACTGATTGTTCAGATCCCAGTATGAAGCCCTGATCCCCGTGCTGAGGAAGAACATGGTATTGTTGCTCTCAAAAGTCGTTGTATGCTGCATAAAAAAGGTCAGCCGATTGCTGAAGAGCCGGTGATTCCATTTATGAACGTTGAAAAGGGAGATGGTTTGGCCCGTATAAGGAACGGAATAGCCAACTGAATCGATCATTTCCCATTCACTGATCTTGTCCCTGATCCGTTCCTGCTGCCATCTTGCTCCCCATTTCAATGTACTCCGATTTGTTATCAGGGTACCCAGGTGAGCGGCTGAATATACGAATGCATTCAGGTCGTTGCGGGCATGGTTCAGCTGGCCGCCTATACCAATGTTCAATATACTGTCCCCATAGGTCTCGGAATCCAGCCGGTTATCCAGTTCATTGATCAGGTATTCACCGAGAATATCATAATGTTCCTGTTCAACAGAGTAAAAGCTTGCTCCGATAAATTTCAGGGAGAGCCGGTTACTGGGCGCATACTGCAGGGTCAGTGCCCCGGTATAGGAATCAAATCTGTCATGTTCCTGGCCCTCATAATATATCCTGAGATTCAGGGGATTCTGGAATGTGCCAAAATCAGTATTCCTTGTTTCGGGGATGAAATGATAACGGTTGAGGGCGATATTTCCAAGGAAACTGATCTCCCATTCGGGTGCCAGCCTGTAGGTAAGCAGGGTCTGAAAATCATAGAAGTTCGGATTATATTCACCCTGTGTTTCCAGTGAACTCAGGAGGTACTGTGTGGTCTTGTAACGAAAACCTGAAATGTGGGTAAAACGCCTGTTCCTGGATGCTCCTTCAAGCTGGAGAGATCCGCCCAGCAGGCTTATGCTTGCGGATCCACCAAATTTTACCGGTCTTCGGTAGGTGATATCCAGCACGGATGACATTTTATCTCCATAGAGCGCATCGAATCCACCTGCCGAGAATTTGATAGAGGAAACCATGTCCGGGTTAATGAAACTGAGGCCTTCCTGCTGGCCTGAACGCACAAGGAAGGGCCTGTGGATCTCGATAAGGTTGACATATACGAGGTTCTCATCGAAATTACCTCCCCTTACCGAGTACTGGGAACTGAGTTCACTTCGGGAAGAAACACCCGGCATGGTGCCAAGGATCGTCTCAAGATTACCCGAAACATTGGGTAGCATATCCAGGGTTTTAATATCGATCCGGTTTATGGTGGTTGCCCTTTCATGCTGCTCCCTGATGGTTACTTCATCCAGGTTTTGCACAGTCTGCCTGAGTACCTGCCTGATCTCATGTGTCTGTCCGGGCTGAAGGCGAAGGCTGAGTGTTATCTGTTCAAAACCCAGATAAGATATGATCAGGGTAATGTCTTCATTCGCAGGAATTTCGAGCTTGAAGACACCCTCTTCATCTGTAACGGTGCCGTATTGAGTATCAGGGATCGCCACATTGGCCAGGAATATGGGCGCCTGGTTTACATCAGTGATCTTTCCTGTGACAAAGGCTGTTTCCTGGGCATGGGCCAGGATCGGCATACAGCATATCATTATGAACAGCATCCTGAATCTCATCCGATGGTTCTATACTCAATAATCATTAAACAGATAACCGGTCATTAAATTGTGCCCTCAACTGTCACTTGTTGGGATTCTTGAATCTGCCTTCCTCCAGGTATTTGAAGAATTCTGCCCACCGCATGGGATTAAATATGGAATAGTATGGTGTCTGTCCAACCGTATAGAGTTCATTGTACTGCTCCCTCAGGTGATACTGATAATTCAGATCAGGGTCAGGGGCAGCATCCGGATTATGGATCTGAGACCTGATCAAGGCCAGGTTCCTGTAAGCCCGTTTAAGATCATCGTCAGGCAGTTCAATGCTTACAAAGGCCCGCTTGAATTCTTCATACGTTTTCCAGGGAAGGATGATTACCTCCCTGATCTCTATGGTATCGGTCTCCATTATTACATCTACAGGGTAGTTGAACGAGGCCAGGTTATCAGGAATGATCAATCCGGTCCGCTTGTATCCCACTGCAGAGAACATGATGGTGTCCCGGGGGTGAACGACAAATGAGAACATCCCGCGGGTATCGCTGATGGTGCCCCGGTGTTGGTTTAAGATCAGAATATGCACAAACTGCAGTGGCTGCAGGAATTCGTTGCGAACCACACCGGACAACTGGATCAGTTTTTCATCATCCTGGCTGAATGCTGGTGTAAGCATACCAGCGATCAGGATGGATATGGCTATGATATTTTTATGCACTCGGCCTCCTGGAAGATAGGAAAGTTCAAAAATGGGTAAAATTCCTTACATAATAAAACGTTCCTCGTTTTTGAATAAGTATTCAGTGTTTCGCAGGTTTATCTATTTTTGTAAGGCCTAATGAAAAACCATGATAAAGCAGAAGGAAATCAGCCTGCCCCCATTTGAAAGGGGCTTTCACCTGATCACCAGGTATATTGAGCAGGAGCTTCCCGAGTTGCCTGATTCGGGCCTGGTCAACATTCTGCTGAAGCATACCTCTGCGGCCATCACCCTCAACGAGAATGCTGATCCGACTGTCCGCGATGACTTTGAATCCTTTATCTCGAGGCTGGTCCCTGAGAACCAGCCATATTATATACATACCCTCGAGGGTGCTGATGATATGCCGGCCCATATTAAATCATCACTGTTCGGAGCGACGCTGACCATCCCTGTGTCCAATGGAAGGCTGGACCTTGGCACATGGCAGGGAATATATTTGTGTGAGTTCCGCAATTACGGCGGTCGCAGAAGGCTTGTACTGACTGTCTTGTCCTGAAGATCAACGATGTTCTAAAGCATTAATTCGCATAGGAAAACATGACTTTTCTTATCTGAGGCCCTGCCTTTTTTTTCTATTTTGGATGGCATAATCAATCCACCGGTTGCCATGCAGAAAATGATGTTACTCGGGGATGAGGCCATTGCCCAGGCTGCACTGGATGCGGGTATTTCAGGTGTTTATGCATACCCTGGCACGCCTTCCACTGAAATCACTGAATATGTGCAAAAATCGCCGATTGCCAGGGAAGGAAAAGTGCACAGTGAGTGGTCGGCCAATGAAAAAACGGCAATGGAGGCCGCACTGGGTATGTCATATGCCGGAAAGCGTTCAATGGTCTGCATGAAACATGTAGGTTTGAATGTAGCCGCGGATCCCTTCATGAATGCCGCCATTACCGGGGTCAACGGAGGAATGGTCGTGGCGGTGGCAGATGATCCTTCCATGCATTCCTCACAGAATGAACAGGACTCACGGGTTTTCGGAAAGTTCGCCATGATACCGGTATTTGAACCGGCAGACCAGCAGGAAACTTATGATATGACCTACCGGGCCTTTGATCTATCAGAGCAATATAAAATCCCTGTCATGCTCAGGGTGACAACCAGGCTGGCTCATTCCCGCTCTGGAGTGGTCACATCGGAGGTAAGGGACCAGCATGCAGTTGTGTTGCCCGATAATCCAATCCAGTTCATTTTACTGCCCAGCTTTGCCCGAAAAAGTTACCAGTTCCTGCTTGATCACCAGGATGCCTTCGAGGCGGAGTCAGAACAGAGTGTTTTTAACCCGTTTATCGATGGGAGTGATCGATCCTTGGGGATTGTGGTATGTGGCCTGGCATACAATTACCTGGTTGAAAACTTCAATGACCACAAGGTACCTCATCCGGTCCTGAAAATTTCCCAGTACCCCCTTCCGCGAAAAAAGCTGGCAACACTGTATGAAATGTGCGAATCAATCCTGGTCATTGAGGAGGGCTATCCAGTGGTAGAAGAATTACTGGCCGGGATCCTGGGCCTGGGTAAAAAGGTTCGCGGCAGGCTTGACGGGACGCTGCCCCGTGCCGGGGAGCTCACTCCGGACCTGGTCGGATTGGCCTTTGGTCCACAGGTAAAAAAAATCCGAAAGATCCCGGATATTGTTGCCAACAGGCCACCTGCCCTCTGTAAGGGATGCAGCCATGCGGATGTATACCACGCGCTGAATGAAGTCATGGGACCATTTGGTGAAGGAAGGGTTTTCTCAGATATCGGTTGTTACACCCTGGGGGCCCTGCCACCCTATAATGCCATATATACCTGCGTGGATATGGGGGCATCCATCACCATGGCCAAGGGAGCGGCTGACGCGGGATTGCTCCCGGCGGTCTGTGTGATCGGTGATTCAACTTTTACGCATTCCGGGATGACCGGCTTGCTTGATGCTGTGCTCCAGAACTCGCCCATTACCGTCATCATTTCTGATAATTCGACAACGGCCATGACCGGCGGACAGGTATCCCATGCCACCGGGCGCCTCGATTCTATCTGCAAGGGTATTGGTGTAGACAGTAAGCATGTCAGGACCCTTAATCCCCTGAAGAAATATCATCGTAATAATGTGCAGGTTCTGAAGGAAGAGATTGCCTATGAGGGCATTTCAGTGATCATTGCACAGCGGGAGTGCATCCAGACAGCCACCAGGAAAAGAAGGGAGGCCCGCAGGGAAAGCCCGCAGGAATAGCAGTAATAAACATACAGTTTATATAATGAAGACCGATATCATACTGGCCGGAGTGGGAGGCCAGGGTATTTTATCCATAGCCGCATCCATTGGTATGGCAGCCCTTGGCAATGAATTATACATCAAGCAGGCAGAGGTACATGGCATGAGCCAGCGGGGAGGAGCGGTACAGTCACATCTCCGGATATCTACCAGTCCCATTGCCTCCGATCTGATCCCCCTGGGAAAAGCCGACCTTATCCTGTCGGTTGAACCCATGGAATCCCTGCGCTACCTGCCATACCTTGCAGAGCATGGATGGCTCGTTACCAACTCAAATCCATATCTGAATATCCCGGATTACCCTGACATGGGAGCCATTGAAACACAAATTGCCATGCATCCAAACCATGTCCTGCTTGATGCTGATAAAATGGCATCTGAACTGGGATCCAGAAAAGTATCAAATATGGTCATCCTGGGAGCCGCTACGCCTTTTATCGGGATCCCCTATGAACATTTTGAAACAGGGATCAGGGCCATCTTCGGCAGGAAAGGGGAGGAGATCGTACTGCTGAACCTGGAGGCCCTGCGAAAGGGTAAAGAAATTACAGAGGATAAGGTGTAATCATGCTAAAATCAGGTATATTGCAGGTCTTAACAGACCAATGTGATGCGCAAGTCCAAATTCACCAGGCAGGAGCTGGCCCTGTTAGCGGAAAGGGGCATGCCTCCGGAAAGCATCGAAATACAACTGGAAAACTACCGGAACGGTTTTCCGCCCGTTGATCTGTCTGCGCCCGCAACACCGGGGAACGGGATCATTTGTATGTCTGATAACGAGGTGCAAAAGTATGCCATGAGATACGAGAACATCCAGCGGAACCTGCAATCGGTTAAATTCACCCCGGCTTCGGGCGCTGCTTCAAGGATGTTCCAGCGCCTTTTCGAATACGTGCAGGATACCCCGGAGGCAACAGGAAAACCATATCCTGAAATAGAACAGCTTATCAGTGGAATTCACAAATTGGCATTGGCGGAAAACCTGGAGGAGGTTCTGCTGCTGGCCGGAAAGAAAGTTGATGAGCTGGTAAAAAGTCAAAATTACCTGCCCATTATCCGGGGCATCATTCTGGAAGAGGGACTGAACTATGGAAAGATGCCCAAGGGTTTGATCAAATTTCACAAATACCCCGGGGAAAACCGAACCGCTGTCGAAGAACATCTGGTGGAGGGTGCAGGATATTGCATGGGAAGGGGGGATAGCGTTTCCATCCATTTTACCGTCTCTTCTGAACACCTGGATGGTTTTATTGACCTGCTCGCTCAGGTGCAACCTGTCTATGAAGAAAGGTTCGGGGTAGTATTCCGGGTCGATTTTTCCATCCAGCGTGCATTTACTGATACCCTGGCAGTGGATGAGTACAATGAACCTTTCAGGGACCCGGATGGGAGCCTTGTTTTCAGGCCGGGTGGACATGGAGCCCTGCTGGCCAATCTGAATGAACTCGATGCCGACCTCGTTTTTGTAAAGAACATTGACAATGTTTGTCCGGACCGGATGAAACCGGTGACCAATCTGTATAAGAAGGCCCTGGCTGGCATGCTCCTGGAGATTCAACAAAAGACATTTGAATATATCCAGCTGTTGGACAAAGGAGATCCCGGTGAAGATTTGCTGTCCGAGGTTCGGGAATTTCTGATCAGCAGGATGAACTGCATCCCTTCCTCTGAGGAT
>Ga0111175_1132_pt1 | contig 13719 bp, 13 predicted proteins | sample DeeMarSWOR324_28_FD_80228 | JGI IMG/M metagenome (GOLD analysis project Ga0111175, IMG submission 80228) | Bacteroides sp. SM23_62
GGTTTTGCCTGGATGTACTGAGGAGATCTTCTATTTGCTGAAATTGTTCCGACCTGATCCCGGTCCGGCCATATCCCGTGTCAATATCAATGTAAAAACCAACCTGTTTCTCGGGTTTTTGAAGCGTACTGATCGTCTCTATATTATCTGCTAGTACAGATATCCTGGAAATTGAGGCCAGTTCATTTAACCTTTTCATTTCCAGTGGATTGAAGGGGAATGCCACAAGAATATCCAGCCAGCCCGCCTGGGCAAAATATTCCGCCATGTCAAAAGAAGATACCGTGATCCCTGTTACACCGAAATCCCGGAACCAATTTCCGATTTCAATAGATTGATGCGTTTTAAAATGGGGTCTGAATCCGATATTGGCCTGCTTTGCCTTCGTGGACATCCTTTCTATATTCCTGAGGCACTTTGATTTATCCAGTAATAAAGTAGGTTTTGTCATCGACATATTCCAGCATATTTTTTAATATATGGTTTTTACAAAAATGACTTATTTTATCCCCAGCCTTTTCTGGATCTCTTCCAGGCTCAGTCCCTTGGTCTCAGGCATGACTAAAAGCACCCATAACAGCTGGCCGACCATGCAAAGCGCATAGAAGGCAAATGTATGACCGCCGGATATGTCTGCTATTACGGGAAAGGTCCATGATATGGCAGCGGCCATGAACCAATGGGTAAAACTTCCCAGGGCCTGTCCCCTTGCCCTAACCCGATTGGGGAAGACCTCGCTGATGAAGACCCATATGACGGTTCCCTGTCCGAAAGAATGAGCTGCAACGAAAACAAGTATACTGATCAGTACTACCGTTCCACCTGCCCTGCTGAATTCGGTACCATATGTATAAAAAGCCCAGGCCGTAACTGCCAGGCTCACAATATATCCGACGGAACCAACGATCATCAGCTTTTTCCTGCCGAAGCGGTCAATGATGGTCAGGGCCAGTGCCGTAAATATGACAAATGTCCCGCCAATGGCTACTGACTGCAGGAGGGCTGAATCACTACCTGCCCCTGCCATCCTGAAAATATGGGGTGCATAGTACAGGACAGCATTGATGCCGGACAGCTGGTTAAATATTGCAATGGCCATGGCCAGCAGGATGGGCTTCATGAACTTGGCACTGAAAAACCGTTCCCTGCGATGATCTGTTTTCATATCAAGGGAGGTCCGGATCTCATTGATCTCATCCTCAATACTTCCGTGATCTGTGCCACATCTTTCCAGCACCTGTGCCGCCCGGTCATCTCTTCCCTCTGCCACCAGCCAGCGCGGGCTCAATGGGATGAAGAACAACAATATGAAGAAAAGAAAGGCCGGAATCGCTTCCACCCCGAACATCCAGCGCCATTCCACCGCTCCGAGTTCCATGGAGGCAATCAAGTAGTTAGACAGGTAGGCAATCAGCATTCCGGAGACGACATTGACCTGCACTATAGCTACCATCCTTCCTCTCAGTCTGGCGGGTGTGATTTCTGCTATGTACATTGGTGCTACAACAGAGGAGCCCCCAACCCCGATTCCACCCAGGAAACGGTATATCAGGAACATGATCCAGTTTTGGGCCATGGCACTTCCCAGTGCTGACAGAAGGTAGAGTAGCGCCAGGATGAACAGGACATTCCTGCGCCCGATAAAATCTGCAGGCCTGCCTACGATCACTGAACCGGCTATGGTCCCCAAAATGGCACTGGCTACGGTGAAACCCAGGGTTGCTTTGCTTAACTGGAAGAATTCTTCCAGCCATTGTGTGGTTCCTGAAATAACCGCCGTGTCAAATCCGAATAGAAGTCCGCCGAGTGCCGCAACAATGGCAGACAGTAGGAGAGTGGGTTTGCTTCTCATGCAAGGAAGGATTTGAAATATGCCCTGAATATAAACATTCCGGCCGATATCCCTTAAATCTGCCGGACAAAATCATCTTTTCCCGAGAAAACATTTGGAAGTTTCATTCTAATTGCCTAAAATATAGTCGTTATTAATGATTAATTTTTAATCAAAATCAAAAAACTATGGGAGCATATGACAAGTTCTGCCAGAGTTGCGGCATGCCAATGGACAAGGACCCTGCAAAAGGGGGGACCAAAAAGGACGGTACGAAAACCCAGAAATACTGCAGCCTTTGCTATGAAAAGGGTGCCTTTAAAGACAATTTCACTTCAGCGGATGAGATGGTAAGTTTTGTCAAGGGTAAATTAAAGGAAATGGGATATGGTTCCCTGAAGCGCTGGTTTTTCACTTCACACATTCCCAAACTGGAACGCTGGCAGGTCTGAGCCGGATAAGGATACGCATTAAATCCATTGCATCAGTATCTATTTTTTGGTCAATTTCCAAACAGGGTCACTACAATCTTATTTTTTCACTCAGAGGCTCCGGAAGATCTTCCATCTTGTAATCCGAGGCATCACAAAACTCATAGTACTGGTAGAATCCGCCATGGATACATGAACAGGGGCAGTCATAGCAATTTTCATTTTTTCATCGTTTCCTCCATAAATGTATCCTGCCAACTCCCGGAAACCGGTGGAAGACATGTCACTGTAGCTTCCCGGCATCTGAACGGATGCCATGATGGCCGGTTCATAACGCCGTATTTCAAAATTTCCGTCCTTATGTAAAACTGAGTATTTCTGTTTTTCTGTTTGTGTCATTGTTTCAATTTTATTTTTCAGGATAACAATCGATACGTGAAATTGTTCAGGGAATCCACACTTGATAAAAAGGATTATCTTTACCATATGCGCAATAGGATTTCTCCGGTTAGATTTTATAAGATCCTGATATCATCGCTTTTACCTCTTGTCATTTTCGGATGTACCGGGCTGCAGAAACCCAATATCATCCTCATCATGGCAGATGACCTTGGTTATGGTGACCTGGGCTGTTACGGTGGAGATCATGCGAAAACACCCCATATTGACGGTCTCGCGGATAAGGGCATAAGGTTCGTGGATTATCATTCCAACGGCGCGGTTTGCAGTCCCACCAGAGCCGCACTGATGACCGGCCGTTATCAGCAAAGATCAGGCATTGAAGGTGTCGTTACCGCCGCCGGGCACAGGCATACGGGATTATCCACGCAAGAATACACCATTGCGGATTACCTTGGTTCAATAGGATATTCTACCGGCATCATCGGAAAGTGGCACCTGGGATATGATACTGCATTTTCACCCCTGAATAACGGCTTCGATCATTTCAGAGGTTATGTCTCAGGAAATATAGATTACCATTCACATATCGACCAGACCGGACGATATGACTGGTGGTTGAACAAGGATACCATCGTGGAGGAGGGTTATGTCACAGATTTAATTACCGATGCTGCCATTGAATTCAGCAGGAATAAGCAGGGTACTCCTTTCTTCCTGTATATTTCGCATGAGGCACCGCATTATCCCTACCAGGGTCGAAATGACACGGCTGACAGGACCAACGGGGCAGATTTTCCAGTCTCCGGGTCCAGGCCGGATATTGAAAATGCCTATCGGGAAATGATCGAGGCAATGGACGAGGGGATCGGAAAACTGTTAACAGCCCTTGAGCAATCAGGCCAGCTGGAGAATACCTTCCTGTTTTTTTGTTCAGATAACGGGGCAAACAGAACCGGATCAAACCATCCTTTGAAAGGATTTAAAGGCAAGCTATGGGAAGGGGGACATCGTGTTCCTGCCATTGCATTCTGGAAAGACCACATTGAACCTGGTATAAATTCCGCAACCATCCTATCCATGGATCTGTTCCCCACGATTATTGCTATCACGGGCAATGAATGGCCTGATAACGTGGAACTTGATGGACAGGATTTCAGCCATTCCCTCTTCCCGGATCAATCCTTGCAGGAACGTACTGCCTTCTGGCGTTTTAAAAATCAGCAAGCAGTCCGGAAAGGTCCGTGGAAACTACTGATAGACGGGGAGGAAGTGTCTCTTTACAACCTCGAATCAGATCCGGGTGAAAAGAAGAACATAAAGGAATTGTACCCGGCGATCGTTGATTCACTCCGGGTGTTGCTCGATGACTGGACCCGGGAAATGGACCGGTACAGTCCCCGTACCTAAGGTCATTTTACAGAATTGAACAATTCACTTTAAGCACTTTGATAGAATAATCAGGTAATTGTACGTGATCTTCTGTATATCAGTACGATAATAAAATGAGGAATCATTGGAAGGAACCAGATTGCCAGCTTGTTCAGCATCCCAGGTATACATTCAGGACGGTTTCTGAAAAGTGCCTTTATGCCTGCCCGCGCGACTTTTCCGGGGTGCTTCAAAACACGGAATCTTTTTGCCATTTCACGGTCGAATTGATATTGCCCAAAAAGGGCTGTATCAATCGCACCCGGCAGAAGGCAGGTTACATGTATGCCGAAGGGTTTCAATTCTGTCCTGAGTGCACGTGTAAAATGGCGCAGGAAGGTTTTAGTAGGTCCATAGTAGGAAATGGTAGGATAGGGCATCACAGCTGAAATGGATGAGACATTCAGAATGAATCCCATTCTTTTTTTCAGCATATTCTCTGAGAATGTGCGGCAGAGTAGGGCAGGGGTGGTCATGTGTAACTGCAGGGCAGCTTGTGCCTGTGAATACTGAACACTTACAGCTTCCCCATAAACCAGCATACCTGCATTATTTACCAACACTTCCACCTGGATCTTTTTCTCCTCACAATAATCATACAAAGATTTGGCTGCCATCTCTCTTGAGAGGTCCATGTTGACGGTGATAACAGGGGTTGCATAAGCCAATTCCAGATGCTTTTTCAATTTATTGAGCTCTGTAGACTGGTTACTGACCGCGATCAGATGGTAACCTTTCTGTACAAGTAGTTCAGAAAAATGCCAGCCTAGTCCCGAAGAGGCTCCGGTGACCAAAGCATATGCATATGGTATTGTGTCTTCGCTCATCTCAGCCTTCAGGCGGCCCTTTGATGTCAAATGCCATTAGCATGTTGCCCCGTCTCTGGTACAATACACCTTTGTATATTACCGGGTGAGAAAAATGCTCTTTTGTCCCTTTGGTGATTTTAAAAGAGCTGATTTCCTGCATTTTCCCTTCATTATAGCTCAGCAGTTTCAACTCCCCCCTTTGGTTGTAGTAGTACAGCATGTCATCCGCCGCAATTATTGCGCCACTGCCGATTTTCAATGAATCTGTGAGCTGTCCCGAGGTGGCATCAATGGCTTTTAACTGTTTCTTTGTAGTTCCACTGCCGTAAAGATAATTGCCGATCTTGACGATTCCACCCATGAAGCTGTCAAATTCCGGATTGCGCCAAACCTCAGTAAACTCAGAGCCATCTTCGGAAAGATCAAGTTTAACACCACCATTTCCGGTACCCGCGGCATAATATATTGAACCTTCATCATACAGCACAGTGTTTGCATGTATATCCCCATACCCCTGGACCCTCATGTCGGGGGGATATTTATCCTGTTCATGTGACCACAACAGTTCCCCGGTCTGCGTATCGAATCCCATTAAATGATAGGCTGAAAATGTGACCAGTATACTCCTGTGGGGAAGTTTTATCAATTTTGGAGAATTATACGCAAAGCTTTCGCCAAGTCCCTTATGAGTCCAGATAAATTCACCCGTGTACCGGTTTAAGGCTACTACATTATGTTCCGGTCTGCCGGCGGTCCAGAAAACCTTATCATCTTCTATCAGAGCGGCTTCCGCATGTCCAAACCTGCCATGTACGCTGTCAGGATTATTTCCGAAGTTCTTCGACCAGAAGATCTCACCGTTTTCCCTGCTGACACAATAAAGGCTGCTCACACCGGATCCTACGTAGATCAGGTCACCGGCCACGGTCGGGGCAGACCTTGACCCGGGGAAGTTGGCAACCCAATCCATTCCCAGCTCAGTCTGCCATTGCTTAGTTCCTTCAAGGTCAAAACAGTGCAGGATAGCCATGCTGTCAATCTCTCCGGTAATGAAAAACTGTTCGTCAGTAAAAACAGGAGAACCAAAACCATTTCCAAGACTATCGATCACCCAGAGCTCCTCAGGTCCGTTCTCCGGCCATTCTTTAAGCAAATTGGTTTCTTGGTAAATGCCTGTACGGTCTTCACCACGCCATTCATAAACTTTGTTTTTATCGGTAGTGCAGGAAATGATAAAAAGCAAGAATAATAATACATAAAAGGTTCTCATGGGATGTATATTGTTGATTTAAAAAGATACCAAAGATAACCCGTCTGGAAAAAAATACAAACCAGCCCAAGCTGATGACCAGCGGCATATTGCAGAAATATATTATCTTAACGGTCCTCGACATGGGTGAAGCATATTCAATCAAAAGGATTCATCGAACATTAAAACTTGAACAATATGGGCGAAAAAGGTAAAAAACTGAGCCAGGAATCTGTGTTGACCACAGATTTACTAATGGAAAGATTATCTCAGATTGGAGGTATTACCATTAAAAAAATGTTTGGCGGACATGGGATCTTCCACGAAGGTAAAATGTTTGGAATCATTGATTCCAAAGGTCAAAGCTATCTTAAGGCCGACGACTCAAACCGGGCTGATTTTGAGGCATTTGGGACATCATATTGGGTAAAAATAAAATGGATCTGGTGGATAGCTTTCAAGGGGTCACAGATTACTTTGCTCCAAAAATTATCGGTGAAGCAAACGATGTTTTGGGAAGATCGCCAGGATCAAAGGAGAAAATATACCCTGGCATATTCACAAAGATGAGGATGAATTGTTCTTTATTGTGGAAGGAAGCCTGCAAGCATTGATCAGCAGAAATAATGAACTTATCAAATAACATCTTGTTTAAGTCTCTGTTAATCACGGCCAGTATCGTGCTCAGTGGTTGTGTTGAACAGAATACCATAGTTTTCCCCGGAGAAGAATGGACGGTAAATAATCCGGAAGATCAGGGTGTCGATCCTCTAAGATTCCAGGAGGCACTGGATTACCTGGAATCCCATTCACTACATAATGGGAACAGGGAACTTGTAGTTATCAGGAATGGTTATTTGATCCACGCAGGAGATCAGGCAGACAGTGTTCATAATATCTGGTCCTGTTCCAAGACTTTTACAAGCACGGTACTCGGACTGCTTATTGACGACGGTGTGATTGACCTGGATGATCTGGCTCATACCTATGAACCCTTGCTCAAAGAATGGTATGCCGGAGTCAGTTTTCGACACTTTGCGACCATGACCTCAGGATACAGTGGCGTAGGGGAGAGCCGCTGGGAAGATGTGGATTATGCGGACTGGTCATGGACGCCATATGAACCGGATGAGCCTTATTTTTCACCGGGGACCGCTTACGCTTACTGGGATGAGGCGCAAATGATGTTTGGCAGGGTGCTGACCCGTGTATTGCAGCGTACCATGCATGATTTTCTGATGGAAAGGGTCACCGGGCCCATTGGCATGGGGACATGGCATTGGTTCCCGGAAAAGGCAGTGGATGGAATACCTATCAATAACGGTTGCACCAACGTTCATGCAAATGCCCTTCAATTGGCGCGCTGGGGCTGGTTGTTCCTGAATGAAGGAAACTGGGATGGTGAGCAATTGATCAGCAAGGAATGGATTAAAATGGCCACGGCAGTGCAGGTTCCTTCCACTATTCCCGTGGCCGATACCGACAGGAAATCCACAGTAGGTCCGGGATGTTATGGTTTTAACTGGTGGGTGAACGGGATGAAGGCAGATGGCCGGATGAAGCTCCCGGGTGCTCCGGAAGGTTGTTATTTTGCTTCGGGCCATAATAACAACAAATGCATTGCCATTCCTGACTGGAACATGGTGATAGTGAGAATGGGTGAGGATGGTCATCCTGAGAACCCGGACCTGGTCTACGGAAAATTCCTCCAGATGATAGGAAATGCCATAATTAATTGATTCTAAAAGCACAGATTGCGGAATAAAAATAGTCATGAAATACATTCTACCCTGGTCCATAGTCCTGTTCCTTATCTCATGTATGATCTCCTGCAAAGTTGCAGAACCGGATAATGCTACCCTGCTACCGGAGGTTTTGAATAAACCAGTAGAGAAACGCACCATCTCCTTAAATTCCGGGGAAGACTCAAGCTGGATCCTGTATTATGGGGTGCAGGATGAGCATGCACCCCGGACACCATGGGATCTAAAAAAATCAGGCTTTTCAAGGATCCCGGCCAAAGTGCCTGGAAATGTGGAAATTGATCTGCAACAGGCCGGACTGATTAAGGATCCCATGATCGGTGACCGCGTGTATGATTTGCGCAGGTATGAAACCTGCCAGTGGTGGTACCACCGGTCCTTTACCAAGCCGGATGTTCCGGAGCATCACCGCATTGAACTCAGTTTAGATGGCATTGACTGCATTGCAGATATCTGGCTGAATGATATGAAGATCGCCCGGGTGGAGAACATGTTCGTGGAGCACCATTATGACATTACCGACCTGCTCAGGGAGAAGAACCAGCTCTATATCTGTATCCATTCCACGGTACTGGAGGCACGAAAGTACATGCGAAGCAATTTTGGCGTCAGGTATGATGCCCTTGCCGAGGCGGTCAGTATTCGCAAAGCTCCCCATATGTTCGGCTGGGATATCCTGCCCAGGCTGGTGAGTGCGGGCCTGTGGCGGAATGTCAGCCTGGAGATCATACCTCCCAGCTACTGGAAGTCAGTATACTGGGTCACCAAGGATGTGGATGTGAGAAACAGGAAGGCAAACCTGTATGTGGACTGGGAGTTCTCGACCGACCGCTTACATATCGATGACCTGACATTGCAGATTGAGTTAACCCGGGAAGGAAGGGTGGCCTATGAAAATTCGGTGAAGGTTTATACCACCGTTTCCAGGGAGCAGATATGGGAGCTTGAGGATGTAGACTTCTGGTGGTCGAAAGGGTTCGGGGATCCGGCACTTTATGAGGCCACGCTGAAACTCCTGGATAGCGATGGAAAGGTACTGTGCGAAAACCGCCAGGATATTGGCATCCGGAAAGTGGAACTGATCCGGTCGGAAGTGAATACCCCGGAAGATCCCGGAGAATTTGTCTTTACCATAAACGGGGAGAAGATATTTATCAAAGGGACCAACTGGGTGGCATTGGATGCATTGCACAGCAGGGACCAGCAGCATGTGGAGGCTGCTGTTGATATGCTTGTGGATCTGAATTGCAACATGATCAGGCTGTGGGGAGGGAATGTGTATGAATGTGATGAATTCTATGACCTGTGTGACCGGCACGGGATCATGGTATGGCAGGACTTCACCATGGGCTGTACAACATATCCGCAAAGCGAGGAATTTGCTGAAAAAGTCAGGATGGAGGCAGAAAAAGCGATCCTGCGCCTGCGGAATCATCCTTCCATTGTCCTGTGGGCAGGCAACAACGAGAATGATGTTTCCCTGACCTGGGGAGGGGACCAGTCCCATCTGGATCCCAATACCGATATCATCAGCAGACAGGTGTTGCCTAAGGCCGTGCGTAAATATGACCCCAAAACACCCTATTTGCCCAGTTCCCCATTTATCAGCTCGGCGGTTTTTAAGCTGAACAACCGGATTGATACCGATGCATCACCTGAGATGCACCTCTGGGGCCCCAGGGGCTACTACAAGGCGCCCTTCTATACAAAAAACCGTGCAAAATTTGTGAGCGAAATCGGCTATCATGGATGTCCGCACAGGTCAAGCCTGGAGAAGATGATGGACACTGATTTTGTATACCCCTGGAGTGAGGATCTTGCATGGAACGAGCAGTGGCAGGCCAAGGCCACGATCACCCATCCCAGTTCAACCACAAACAGGCAGCGTAACAATCTGATGATCAATCAGGTGAAGTCTGTTTTTGGAAATGTTCCCCGGGACCTTGATCTCTTTATCGCCGCATCCCAGATCGTGCAAGCGGAGGCCATGAAATACTTCATCGAGTTCTGGCGCATGAATAAGTTCCATCGCAACGGGATCCTCTGGTGGAACCTGAGGGATGGATGGCCCGTCATCTCAGATGCCGTGGTGGATTACTTTGGAAACAAAAAGCTGGCCTACCATTACATCAAGAAGGTTCAGAAGGATGTGTGTGTGATGATCGGGGACGAAGGCCTGGTGGAAGATGCCCCGGGTCCCGGACACCCGGTCGTGGTGGTCAATGATACGCGAGAAACAGTTTCGGGAAGCCTGACCATCAGGGAGGCTGATTCCGGCAGGTTGGTTTTCAGCAAGCCCTTTCAAGTGGAGAAAAACGGGAAGTCCATTGAAGGATACCTCCCAAAACCCGGCCAAACGACCCTGTGGATCATTGAATGGGAGATCAATGAAGAAGTTCACTCAAATCATTACCTTGCGTACGAGCCGGTAATCTCCCTGGAGCAATATATGAAGTGGAGGCAAATAATCCTAAAAGACTAATTCACAAATTTTTATGAAATTATTAGAACCTGTCAGACTGGGTCCCTTTGAACTGCCTAACAGGATTATCATGGCCCCCCTCACGCGCTGCAGGGCGGATAATCCCGGCCGTGTTCCGAACGATCTTATGGCCGAGTATTACAGACAAAGGGCAGGGGCGGGTCTTATCATCTCGGAAGGAACAGTAGTATCAAAGAAGGGTATCGGATATGTGAATACACCGGGGCTTTACTCGGATGAACAAACAGTAGGATGGAAGAAGGTCACAAGTGCCATACATGCTGAAGGGGGAAGGATGTTTAGCCAACTCTGGCATGTGGGTAGCATATCCCATCCGGATTATCATGAGGGTGAATTGCCTCATGCACCATCATCCGTCAATCCTGACATCCCCATAAGAACACCGGAGGGCAGGAAGCATTCGGTTGAGCCAAAGGCCATGACCGGGAATGATATCCGTCAGACCATTATAGATTTTAAAATGGCAGCCATCCGTGCCGTTGCGGCGGGCTTCGATGGTGTGGAGATACACTCATCCAACGGTTACCTGTTCCACCAGTTTTTCAGCAGTACCACCAACAGGCGATCCGATAAGTACGGCGGTTCCATCGCAAACCGTACCCGGTTTTATTTTAAAGTCCTGGAAGAAATACTCTCCGTTGTTCCTTCAGTCCGCGTGGGGACAAGGCTCAATCCGATGTACCATGGCCGTGCTGCCATCAAGTTAAATGAGGAAACCCTTCCTACTTTTGAATATATTGTGAAGCGTCTGAATGATTACAGGCTGGCCTACCTGCATCTTTCACGTCCCTTTTTCCCGGTTGAATCACCCTGGCTGATTGATAATGTCCCGGCCCATTTCAGGAAACATTACCAGGGCCACCTGATGCTTAATGGCGAATACAACAGAGAATCCGGCGAAGCCGCTTTGCAAAACGGCCTTGGGGATTCCATTTGCTTTGGGCGGCCATTTATTGCCAATCCCGATCTGCCCGAAAGGATCAGGAACAATCATCCCTGGGCAACTGCAGATACTACAACATATTATCGAAGTGGTGCAGAGGGGTACACCACTTATCCGAAATATACGGAATGAAGCTTTTGAATGCACATTTTCAGCCTCCAATAACAGGTACCTACTACTATTTGTTGAAGATTAAATACCAGGAAAAATGAAAAGCTACTTCAAAGTCAAACAGAACAGATATTTTTTCATATTTATTCTTGCAGTACTGATCCCTTTTTCTATCCTGGACGCACAGGAACCCAGGAAAGCCAGTACTGACCATATAGAACGCAAATGGCTGGATGTTGCTTATGCAACTGCTTCAGCGGCCCAAAAACTGGATATCTACCTTCCGGACGAAGGCGATGGACCTTTTCCGGTAATTCTTAACATTCATGGAGGAGGTTGGCAGGGTGGAGATAAAGCATATGCTCAGGTAACCTCCATGCTGGAAGGATTAAAGCGCGGCTATTCAGTAGTAGCCATAAACTACCGCCTCAGCGGTGAGGCTATTTGGCCTGCTCAGATCAATGATTGCAAAGCAGCCATTCGCTGGGTCAGGGCCAATGCTGATCAATACAGGCTGAATCCCGATAAAATAGCAGCATGGGGAGGATCTGCCGGAGGACATTTATCTGCAATGGTTGGAACATCAGGTGATGTGAAAGAACTCGAGGACCTGTCCCAGGGAAATCCAGAAGAATCAAGCAGGATACAGGCTGTGGTTGATTGGTTTGGGCCAACCGATTTTCTTAAAATGGATGAACATCTTAAGGCAAGCGGGGTAAAAAATCCAATGAAACATTCCACTCCTGATTCGCCTGAATCAAAACTCCTTGGTAAAAGCCTGGAAGATGTCCCTGAGCTCGTAAAAGAAGCGAACCCTGACACCTATGTTTCATCCGACGATCCTCCTTTCTTGATCCAGCATGGATTGGAAGACAACCTGGTACCATACCAGGGGTCGATCCTTCTTGCCAGGAAACTTGGGCATGCACTGGGATTTGAAAAAGTATCACTTGAATTGTTCCCGGCTACCCGGCATGGAGGTCCTGCATATGCAACGGAAGAAAACCTGGAAAGGATTTTCAGGTTTCTTGATAAACATTTTATGGAATAGGATAAGTCCCTTGAAAATTGATAAGTAGCTCAAAATCAAACCCTTTATTGTGAATTGGTGGCATAGACGCAATTTGCTGGATTTGTCCTATAATGGATTGCATTATGTTAATATAGCTTTGGGAAGGTTATATTGGGGTAAAGGCAATTTCTACCCACCAATTTATGAACATTGATGAAACACTCTTTTTGAGAAGCTTCGCGGAGAGGAGCGCAGAGGAGCCGAGCAAAATGGGTGTTTCATAGGAATCCCATAACAACCAGATAACTTAAAAAGGAAAACCAATAATACATTTGTATTAATCATAAATATATTCTAATAAGGCGAAATATCCGGAAGCTGTCTATATCGATCTTCTCAGACCAGATGTACAGAGACATTACCAGGCGAGACCTAAGAAAATTATTGAACTGGTAAGTGCTAATCCTGATAAAGAAATTATCATCGTGGACGAGATACAGAAGGTACCAGAGATGCTAAGTGCCATTCACAGTATAGTTGAGGATAATAAAAAGATACGGTTTGTACTTACCGGATCAAGTGCTCGCAAGCTTAAACGATCCGGACCTGATTTGATGGCTGGAAGGGTATTACTCAGAAATATGCATCCTTTTTTACTATCAGAATTGGGAAGAGATGCTGATTTTCAAAAAGCGCTGGAATATGGATTACTGCCAATTATTTACCTGGCAGGTGATCCCGGAACTACACTTGACACCTATGTATCACTCTACATTCGTGAAGAAGTACAATATGTGTAAATGGTAAATAACAATGTCCTAAAATTGGCAAATAAGGATGTATGATTTTTAGCAACCAGGATGTACCAATTTTAGCAAATAAGAATGTCTATTTTCTCAATTTAAACCTACAAAAAAATCAAAGAACTTAGAACTCAATCAAAAATGGTTTTCCGGTGTTCAAGCCTATAACTTTTTCCGGATAACCTTACCACCTCACAACGATAAAGGATCCTGTCCAATAAAGCTGTAGCAATCACTTCATCATCAAGCATTTTTACCCATTCCTGGGGACTCTTATTAGTTGTCACAATAAATGAAGCTCTTTCATGGAGGTGATTGATAAAATTAAATAGTTGCACGGCCTGTTTCTTTTCCAGGGCAAACATCATAATATCATCAATGACCAGGAGATGAGCCTTGAGAAGCTTATTGTATTCAATAAGCATAGATTTTCA
>Ga0111175_1133_pt1 | contig 13710 bp, 12 predicted proteins | sample DeeMarSWOR324_28_FD_80228 | JGI IMG/M metagenome (GOLD analysis project Ga0111175, IMG submission 80228) | Bacteroides sp. SM23_62
CAGGATCTTTAATCCGCCTAACCTTCCGGGCTTAATTTTTGTCATCGCTGGATGAGGCAAAAAACGATTTTACTTTTTCAAGAATGATTTCCGGTTCCTCCATCCTCCCTTTCCCGTAAAGGCCGCTGGCCAGTTCCCCGGTAACTGGCTCTATGATCTGGTTCCCGTAGGACTGAAGGATCTTAATGTTCCGTGCAGTAGACGGATGCTGGTACATATCCAGATCCATGGCTGGCGCCAGGATGACGGGGCATTTACATGAGAGATAGGTTGTCAGGAGAAGGTTGTTTGCAATGCCATTGGCCATTTTGCCCAGGGTACTGGCCGTAACCGGCGCAATCAAAAACAGGTCTGCCCAGATGCCCAGGTCGACATGTGAATCCCACTGTCCATCCTGGCCTGAAAAGAATTCGATATGAACCGGTTTGCCGGACAGGGCAGAGAGGGTAACCGGTGTAATAAACTCCCTGGCCATTGGGGTCATGATCACCTGCACTTCAGCCCCTTCCCTGACAAGCAAACGCACAATGGTTGCAGTCTTGTAGGCTGCGATGCTGGCTGTCAGGCCAACCAGTATTTTTTTTCCTTGCAGCATGTTTGCTGAAAGAGATTGATATCTATAAATTCTCGGTCTCGGGCTCTGACATCCTGTAATAGATGTCATCATCCAGGAATTCCTGGGTAGCGATCAGGGTCGGTTTGGGAAGCCTCTCGTAATATTTTGAAATCTCGATCTGTTCCCTGTTTTCAAAAACTTCCTCCAGGTTATCGGTATAATAGGCAAATTCTTCCAGTTTTCTGTTCAGCTCCTGCTTGAGTTCCACGCTGATCTGATTCGCACGTTTGGCCACGATCATGACCGTCTGGTAGATGTTATTGGTATCCTGGTCCAGCCGGTTCACATCTCTTGTAACCGTTGTTACAGAAGCTTTTGATTTTTTGTAATCCATGCTCATATTAATATTTTGTTATTTATTGACCGCTTAAAATGTTTTCACTCGGAATTCTTTTCAGGGCAGCATCATATATCCTGTCTGCCTGCTGCCGGTATTTGCTCTCCGGGAATTCTCCCACGAAGGAATAATACTCGTCCACCGCATCCTGGTATCTTTCAACCTGCAGGACAGTAATACTGTTTTCTGCCAGCAGGAAATTCGATCTCAACAACAGGAACATTAGTTCCTCCCTGTGCTCGGTATTCGGAAATTCATTCAGGCTGTTTTGCAGGGCTATGATGGACGCCTTGTAATCTTCCAGGTCGTAATAAAGCTTTGCACTCATAAAGGATTTCTGTACCAGCTTGTTACGCATCTCATCGATATAAAGCTTAGCCATGTCATTACGCTCACTGGTCGGATACTTGATCATGAACAACTGGAAATTATTAATGGCCTGTACCGAATTTTCCTGGTCAAGCGATGGTTTCGGAGACATCTTGTAATAACAATAGGCAGTCATAAAATCAGCTTCCTCGGCATATACGCTGTTGGGGTAATTAAATGCCAGGTTCTTGAAATGATGCCCGGAAAGGATATAATCCCTTTGATTGAAATAACTCTTTGCCTGGTAATAAAAAACTGTATCAGCCTTGGTTGTGCCCCTGTAAACCGCAGTGATCTGGTCTAACAATGTACCGGCCCTCACATATTCCTCATTTTCATAATATTCCATCGCCTTCTCAAATTTCAGGCGATAATCAGAACTTTTCAGCAGTTTTTCATAGCCGCTACAGCCTGAAAAACCCACTAATGCCGTGATAACCAGCAGGATAATATAATTCCTGTTGAAAAACATCGTGCAAAAATACATTATTATGGGATGAATTGAAAACGAAACAGTTAATATTTTATGTACCCAACGATTTTTTACCAGGGAATATTTTCCCGTTTTTCTGGAATATCAAAAAAACTTAATTTTGTCGGCATACTAAACCAAAAATCAGCACCGTGGATATTTTTGACAAGTTTAAAGAAAACAGAGGGCCCTTAGGCCAGTACCAAGAAGTTGGACATGGATATTTCTTATTTCCCAAACTGGAAGGAGAGATCCAGCCCAGGATGAAGTTCAGGGGCAAGGAAGTACTCACCTGGAGTTTGAATAATTACCTGGGACTCGCAAACCATCCCGAAGTCAGGAAAGCGGATGCTGAGGCAGCCAGGGAATGGGGACTGGGATACCCCATGGGGGCCAGGATGATGTCAGGCCAGACTGCCAAGCATGAGGAGCTGGAACAACAACTGGCTGATTTTGTGGGAAAGGAAGCAGCCTACCTCTTAAACTATGGCTACCAGGGAATGACCTCCATCATTGATTCCTTGCTGAGCAGGAATGATGTTGTGGTGTATGACTCGGACTCACATGCCTGTATCCTTGACGGCCTGCGTATGCACATTGGCAAACGTTATGTATACCCGCATAATGATATTGCCAACCTGGAAACACAGCTCGAGCGGGCGACAAAGCTGGCGGAAAAAACCTGCGGCGGTATCATGGTGATCACGGAAGGAGTGTTCGGGATGGCAGGAGACCTTGGCAAACTGGATAAAATTGCCGCATTAAAAAAGAAATTCAATTTCCGGCTGGTGGTTGATGATGCACATGGTTTCGGGACCATGGGAGCTACCGGCGCGGGTACCGGCGAACATTTCGGGGTTCAGGACCAGATCGATATCTATTTCTCCACTTTCGCAAAATCCATGGCCTCTATCGGGGCTTTTGTTGCGGGTGAAAGGGATGTCATTGATTACCTTATGTACAATATGAGATCGCAGGTATTTGCCAAATCCCTTCCCATGCCCCTTGTCATTGGTGCCATGAAACGACTCGAGCTCCTGAAATCAAAGCCCGAGCTTAAAGCTAAACTGTGGGAGATTGTGCATGCCCTGCAGAATGGACTGAGAGAGAAAGGCTTTAACCTGGGCAGGACAGAATCGCCCGTAACACCGGTATTCCTCCAGGGAGGTATCATGGAGGCCACCAATGTGATCACTGATCTTCGTGAAAACTACAGGGTTTTCTGCTCCATGGTAATCTACCCGGTTGTCCCCAAGGGTGTCATCATGCTGAGGATCATTCCGACCGCTGTTCATTCACTGGAGGATGTCGAATACACCATCAAGGCATTCTCCGAGGTGGCTGCCAAACTGAAAGCCGGTGCCTATCCGAAGGAGCATCCCAAAGTCCGGTAACCGGATTCAAAATCAGGCTTCGTCGGTTCGTCTCAGGTGCCCGCTGTATCCCCGAACAAGTCAATCTGAAGTCGCGGTGTGTAGCGGAATCCATGCTGGATGGCCAGCCTGGCAGTCATGCCCATGCTTTCCCGCAACAATTCCGGGGTCCCTCCAACCGGCATTAAAACCACATCCTCGGGTTCGACGAAGGACAGGTGATCAAGAAAATCCTGCCTGATCTCATCTATATCTGACTCCCGGGCAATGACGAATTTCAGCTGAAAATCCTTGTTTGTTTTTCTCCGCGAAGCGGATCCCGGCTTATCCCCGTAATATGACCCTGTATGTATGCAGGCATTGATATATTTCTGCAGTGTATCAGGATTGCGGCGGAATTTCGGGTGATCCCTGATATAGTTCTGTTCGACGGGATGATCGAGCAACCTGTTTTTCTTCGCATCCGGATCGGAACTTTTCAGTTTGGGGGACAGGGAGAACAGGTCTATATAGGTGGTCAGTTCCGGTATAAACAAGACACCGTTTGTTTCGAGCGTGATGTGAACGTTCAGTTCCTTTTTTAAATGCCCGGCCAGTTCGACCAGTGGCTGGGGTTGGATGGTCGGTTCTCCCCCGGATATGATCACATGTCTGATCTGTCCCAGGTTTGCCCTGACCACGGCCACTACCTCAGCAGTATCCATGATATCCGTCTCCACCGGATGATGGGAAGCATAAGGCGTATCACAGATACTCACCTTCCCCGTCGAGGTGGTCCAAGTACAACGCAGGTTGCATCCGCTGGTCCGGATGAACAACACCGGGATCCCGACCAGTTTTCCTTCCCCCTGGAGGGTTCCAGGAATTGCGTAGCCTGTATCGGGTATCCGCTCCAAAAGCCTCCCTTCTCCAGTCCGGGTAACCGGGAATATGCCGTTTTTTACCAGTTTGATCTCCATTGTGTATGACTAAATGTCAGTATTGTGCAAAATTAGCAGTTTTAACCAAAAGGTATGGATATTGTAATGTGGGAGACATTATCTAAATTCAAAATTGGTTTTATTCGGACCAAGACTTTATTAAAATCATTATATAAAACCAGACCATGGAATTATTCAAATCAATGGAAAGCCTGCATGAAGACCAGGAAAAAGATGCTAAACCAGACTCATCGGAAAAAGTCCGCTGTATCATCATCGGATCGGGACCAGCCGGTTATACCGCTGCCATTTACGCGGCACGGGCCAACCTCTCACCGGTGCTTTATGAAGGCTTGCAGCCCGGGGGTCAGTTAACCACCACTACGGATGTAGAAAATTTTCCCGGTTATCCGGATGGGGTTTCTGGTCCCGTTATGATGGAAGACCTGAAAAAGCAGGCTGCGCGGTTTGGGACCGATATACGCTGGGGACTGGCCACCGCTGCCGACCTGTCTGCCCGACCATACAGGATCACCATTGATGACAGGCACCTTATCGAGGCTGATACAGTTATCATTGCGACCGGGGCCACCGCCAAATACCTGGGCATGGAATCAGAACAGAAATTCATGGGACATGGTGTTTCTGCATGTGCCACCTGTGACGGGTTTTTCTATAAAGGTATGGACGTGGCCGTGGTAGGGGGAGGGGATTCTGCCTGTGAAGAAGCCCTTTATCTGTCGGGGCTCTGCAATAAAGTTTACATGATCGTCAGAAGGAATGTCTTCCGGGCATCCAAGATATTGCAGGAGAGGGTGCTGAAAACGGAGAATATCGAGGTATTGTTCGAACATTTGCCCAAAGAGGTGGTTGGTGACCAGAATGTGGATGGAGTGATCGTCCACAATAAAAAAAACGGGGAGGATTACAAGGTTGAGATCCAGGGATTTTTCCTGGCCATCGGACACAAACCAAATTCAGACATATTCGCCCCATACCTGGATACGGATGATGTAGGATACATACAAACCACACCGGGTACGTCTAAAACCAACCTGGAAGGTATATTTGCCTGTGGCGATGTGCAGGATGCACATTACAGGCAAGCTGTCACCGCAGCCGGCTCAGGTTGCATGGCTGCCATCGATGCAGAAAGGTACCTCAGCGAGAAGGGTCTTTAACACCCCTACAGTACTTATTATTCTCCGTTGGTCAATGTTTTCACGTTGTTCATGGCCGTTTTATGCCGGTCAATAAACATGTGGATAAAATTAAACTTTCATTTACAGATCCGTCCCGAATATTTCTTAGATTTCAGGTTATCAAAATATGAAGGTTGGAGGACATTGATAAAATATTCCGGGAATTGATCGACAATTGCCTGAGGGGGGTTTATATTACCAATCCCTCCGGCGAGATACTTTATGCCAACAAACAGATAATCAGCATGCTGGGCTATGAGAACCTGGATGAATTAAAACAACGCAACTTGGAAGAAGAAGGGTATAATAACCAGTACGATCGCGATGAATTCAAGTCCGTCATGCAAAATGAGGGGATCATCAGGGGTTTCGAAACTGCCTGGATACGGAAGGATGGGAAAAAAATCATGGTCAGGGAGTGTGCGCGGGCTGTTTTTAACAACCAGCTTGAAGTCATACGTTATGAGGGTCTGGTTGAAGATATCACCGAGACGGCCGAATCAGACTCCCAGGTCAGGGAAAGGAGTGAAATGCTGGAAGCGGCTCTGATACAAAGAACTGCACAGCTGGAAGCGGTCAACAAGGAATTGGAAGCTTTTTCCTATTCTGTCTCGCATGATCTTCAGTCCCCTATCAGACACATGCAAAGTTTCGCAGAGTTACTCCAACGAAGAAACCGGGACACCATGGATGATAAAAGCAGGCTCTACCTGGAACACATCCTTGGTTCGATCCACAGGATGGGACGCCTGATCGAGGACCTCCTGACGTTTTCCAGGGTTTCGAGTACCAGCATAAGCAAGATACGGTTCAATCTGAAGGAGCTTGTCGAATCTATTATCAGCGATGATTATTCGATGCCGGACGGCGACCGCAAAATCACCTGGGATACTGAACAGCTTAGCATCATTGTGGGAGATCCGAACCTGTTGAGACAGGTCTATTCCAACCTGATTTCCAATGCGGTAAAATATACCAGGACGGTTGAGAAAGCCAGAATAGCTTTCGGATTTTTGCGGGAGTACGGAAAGATTCTCCTATCCGTCAAGGACAATGGGATAGGATTTGACAATAAATACGCGGAGAAGGCTTTTGAAGTTTTTTACCGCTTGCATAAAGAAGATGAATATGCAGGATCGGGTGTTGGCCTGGGTATAGTGAAACGGATCATCAACCGGTGCGGGGGTGAAATCTGGGCAGAGGGAAAAGTGAATGAAGGTGCAGCTTTCTACTTTACTTTGCCTGATTCAACATCAGCCATTAATGATCATGAAAACTTATTATAACCGCTAACCATACAATGAAAACCTTACGGATCCTTTATCTCGAGGATACAGATTATGATGTTGACCTGGTCAGGGAATACCTGGAGGAGGATGGAATTGTTTTCGACCTGATCCATGTAAAGACGAAGGAGGATTTTATAAATGCCCTGAAAGAGGAGGAACTGGATATCATCCTGGCAGATTTCTCCCTGCCTTCCTTTGATGGCCTTGAAGCCCTGGATATTACACAGCAACTGATCTCAGACATACCGTTTATCATTATTTCAGGAGTGATGGGGGAAGAACTTGCCATAGAAGCGCTGAAAAGTGGAGCCACAGATTATGTGCTTAAACAACGTCTCTCCAGGCTTGTCCCCTCGATCAGCCGGGCTTTGCTAGAAGCAAATGAAAGGGCCACCCGGCTCAAGGCTGAAAGCGAGCGCCAGAAATATGACTTTATCGTAAATGCTTCCAAATCCATGTTCACCCTGGTGGACAGGAATTATACATACGAAGCTGTCAATGATGCGTTTTGCAAAGCACATAACCTGGTCCGGGACCAGATCATCGGAAAATCACTGAAAGAGGTATGGGGTGAGGATAGCTTCGATAAATATATTAAGAAAAACTTTGATGACAGCTTTCGAAACAATGTGGTCAGGTACCAGGCCTGGTTTGAGGTGCCTTCTCGTGGCCTGCGTTGTTTTGAAGTGACTTTCTACCCTTATAAAGAGACAGGCGATGATGTAACCCATACGGTTGTTGATACGATGGATATCACGGATAAGCAGAAAGCCGAAGAGGCCATGCGGGAAAGTGAGGCAAAGTATCGTTTGCTTTTCGATCATGCTGCAGAGGCCATCCTGCTGGAAAAAGATGGACTGATCACTACCTGCAATACACGGGCGGTTGAATACTTCGGGTATACAAAACAACAACTGCTTTCTAAGGGTTTGCTGGATCTGCTGGTTAAAATCCAGCCTGATGGCAGTGATGCAAGCAAACATGCCAGTGAGCTGGAAGCCGTTACCAGTAAGGGAGGATTATTGGGGACCAACTGGGAGTTCAAAAAGAAGAATAAAAGAACATTTATTGCGGATGTAAGTGCGGCAAGTTTTCAATTGAAAGGTGAGACTTTTTACCAGTTTTTCATCCACGACATTACGGAGAAGGCAAAGGCTGAAGAAAGTCTGAAAAGGCTTGCAGAGGCCATGGAACAGTCAGTTGAACTTGTGGCAGTTACAGATATTAAGGGACATTTTGTGTACGTGAACAAGGCATGTGCGGATAAACTCGAATACTCCAAAAAGGAGATTATCGGTAAACACATTACCCAGATTCTTCCTCCGGCAGTTTCAAAGGAAACACTTTACCAGATGAATGCCGTGCTGGCTGACCATAAAGTCTGGTCCGGAGATCTGGATATCCTGTCGAAAAGGAAGCAGCAGCTGCTTGTATCAGCCAGGGTATCCCCTATCCGCAGTAAGGAAGGAGACATTACAAGCTATGTATATGTGCTTCGGGATATCACCGAAGAATCAAAGATCAAGGCATATCTCCGCCAGGCCCAGAAAATGGAAACCATCGGCACACTTGCTGGTGGTATCGCGCATGACTTCAATAATATTATCGCAACCATTACAGGTCATACAGATATCGCTCTCCAGGATATAAAGCCTGACAATCCTGTATACGAAGACCTTGAACAGATCGCAAAGGCAACCGAACGTGCCAAGGGCCTGGTCAACCAGATCCTGACTTTCTCACGCCAGGTAGAAACCAAACCTGAAGAGGTTAGGATAGATATGCTTATCACGGAAGCAACCAAACTACTGGCTGCCTCTGTTCCAAAAAATATAAGGATAAAGCAGGGTATGGCCGCTGAATGTGGAGGTGTCATGGCCGATCCATCCCAGTTACACCAGGTTATCATGAATATTTGTACCAATGCCATATATGCCATGAAGGATAGCGGGGGGATTTTACATATCAGATCAAAATCCCTGGTACCAACACAGAGGCTTAAATCACGTTTTCCGGAACTGGAAGACAAGCAATATATCAGTCTTACCTTTAAGGATACCGGAACCGGGATGGATGACGCTACGGCGGAACGCATCTTTGAACCGTTTTTCACTACAAAGCCTGTGGGAGAAGGAACCGGACTTGGACTATCGGTTGTCCATGGAATTGTAAAGAGCCTGGGAGGTGAAATTTTCGCTGAAAGTACACCAGGAAAAGGTTCAACATTTACTATTTTGTTGCCGTGTTTGGAAGAAGAAAAACAAAAATCCTTATCAAATGCCGACCATACTGATCATCGAGGATGATACAGACCTTCGCAGGATGCTGGCAAAATTACTGCAGAGAGAGGATTTCAGGGTACTGGAAGCGGGGACCGGACTGGAAGCCCTGCAGATCCTTGATTATTATATCCCTGATATGGTTATTACGGATATCATCATGCCTGACCAGGATGGTATCGGAACCATCAACGAGCTGAAGAAAGTGTATCCGGAGGTCAAGATCATCGCCATCTCCGGTGGTGGAAGAATGCTCAGTAAGGATTATCTTGAGATCGCAAAAATCCTGGGCGCTCATTATACCTTTTCCAAGCCCTTCGATACAAGACTTTTCCTGGAGAAAGTGCATGAATTGATGAACCTTCAGGAGTCCGGCAACAATCACCCGCAATAGTTATTCTTCATCTTTGATATACCGGACTGAAAAGGCATAGTGCCCTCCATACATCCTGGTCCGTTCAATTCCTCCGGAATTTGATGTTACCTGCCGTACCCAGTATCTCGATTGGCTTTCATCATAGGTTGATGTCCAGAAATAGGCACTTGCGTTTAAAGAGTAAAACCGTTCGGCCCACCTGTAGTACATGTATCCGGATAACAATGCATTAAAACCTACACCATCTTCATTGATCAATAAATATCCGGCATTAACACCCCTGAAGCCAAGAGAAAACAATTCTTCATCCGGTATACCAAGATATGCTTCCAGAATCCGCCACTCATTATCGGTCGGAAGATGCCATCCGGGCGGAGCTGCCAGTTTTGCTGTACCCAGGGTATATAATCTTCCATAAGGTTCACAATTCGAGGGGTCATTATTGTAACAGTAAGCACCGATCGTATCAAACCTGAAATTTTCAGCCATCCACCATCGCTTCTCCAATTTCACTGTTTTATATACCTGTCCGTCCCTTGGATCCATGAAGCTGCCTGTCTCCCCTGGCTTCAGTATTATAAAGGTCTTTGCACTTTCATAATAAATAAAATCATCATCATTGCTCAGAATTTTAATGGTATAAGCACCATCATTTTCAAGTGTATCCGGTATGGTCCAGCTAAATTCCCCTGTATTTAACGCATCATCGGTTAAGTTGATATAGGTATTGCCAGATTTAAGCAATCTGATCCTGAATGATGTGCTCCTGTCATCATGCCACTTGATCAGGTAAGTATTTCCCTGAATCAATGTCTCGCCATCATTGGGGAAAATCAGCTGGTGAATATCCGGATCCACCGGATCGGATTCATAATTGCATGAAGACCATAGCAGAAATGATATGCCAAGAAGTATGTAATATGCATATGTAGTAATCTTAAACATGTTCCCAAACAGTATGTTTTATCCTATTCAACCCTGAAAGTGGCAATTTGAGTAAATCTTTCACCATTATTCAAAACTCCCTGCAATACAATGTCATATTGGCCCCGTGAATGTCCGGACTTAAAGAGAATCTCCCGTGGGGTATCACTGGTAAGCTGAAAATTACCATCCCAGTACAGTGTATTTCTCGCATCAGGAATATGGCTGTCACCGGGGCTATTGTTAAGTGTCATTGAGCCAGCCAGAAAATCATACTTAATAAAAATCCCGGAATGCGGTAATTCAATTCCGGCAAAGTCATCGTTTTTAGAAAAAATACTGACGATGCCTCCGTATGTCATATTTCCTTTGACATAAGTTTCATTGATGATATCAATATGTGCAATGTGTTTCGATGATATAGACAGGATTGCATCCATATCATGTACCGCTATCATATCCACAAGTACAAGAGGTTCGAAGATTTGAATCCCGGAACTGGTTCCCATCATTTTTAAATATTTTTTCCCCTTAAGCCTTCTAACCTTTACCAGGTAGGGCAGTTCATTAAAATAGTCCTCAAGTGTTGGAAGCTGAACATAATCATCGATATTCAGCGTTTCAGTCGGGGTGCCGTAAAATGGAAGATCCCCATGGTTTTCAGGTTCATTCGCCAGCGTATCGCTGCGGGATGTGAAATGCTCAGAAATCTGAAGATTTCTTGCAAGATTCAGGGCGGTTACCCTTTCGTTTTCTGACAGATTGAAAGTTTGGTATGGCATGTTAATCGAGATGGGAGAAAAATCATTATCAACCAGGATGGACGGTATAATACTGTCAGCTCTCTCCGCAGCCATGAAAACTGTTTTTTGTCCGGTCAGTCTGGGTAAAGGGAAAAAAAACCGGCCGTCCGAATTTGTATATACGGATATAAAATCGCTGCTATCTCCCAGGATGCTTAATTCCAATTCAGTGGATGGTAAAGGTTGATTGGAATGATTATCCAGCAATAAGCCCGTTAAGGTAATGCCGTAATAGTCAGGCATATACTCAAATTTATCCTTTTGCTTTTCAATACCGTTAATGATCATGGCCCCGGGCTCGCCTGAATGGGAAGGTACAACAGAAATACAGGTAATCTTGAGGGAATCCCTGTGAATTTTGGGAATGATGCTTATTGAGATAGAGTCCAACTGCTTATACACAGCTCTGTCTGTCTCTATATGAAATAAATCATATGCTTCAACGCCTGATGTAACGGTGGTATCAGTTTTATGATCGGTCACCTCAGTATCTTCGATCTGAATAGAGCTCTCAAAAGGATTCAGAACCCTGATCTTAGTATAGCTGAAGGAGCCCGGTCCAAAATTGCGCATGTATTTCGTATAGCTTTTAAGATAATAGATCCCTGTTGATAAATTGAGCGGCACTTTTATGTAGCCGGTGCTTACAGCATTGAAGACCAGGAATTTCTGGCCCAGGATCTGGTCATTCTTCTGATTTATCATTTCTACATACAATACCTTGCTCAATGCTTTCTCCCCCGGTGAATTTTGTGTCATAATGATGGCTGAGAAAAGGATGTTTTCTCCACTGATATAAATTGATCTGTCCGTGAAAAAATCAATCGCTTCAAGAGGCGCTGAATGGCCGTCATCCTGAGCCACGGAAACGGTTCCGGGGAATGGCCCCAGCAAAAACAGTAAGATGATATGTTGAATGGTTATTTTCATTTTGCATCCGGCCAGTAACCGGGCCTTGTTGTTGTACCCCCGGCCAATTCGCAGAAGATACACTCCGGGGTTATTAATAAGACGGCCCCTCTATCTATGATAACATATACAGGGTATCCAATCGCCCATACGTCAGGCATTAGGTCTCGCAAACCATAGCGAAGCATGGCAGGCGAGCATAAAGGCAGGTACTTGATTTCAAGGTCAGGTACATCTTTTACGAAAATCCTTTTGGTTTTTACCGAAGATACCTTGAAATATCCCAGTACGGGCTGATCCGGATTGGTCTTGTTTTCAAGGTTGCTTTGAACGGTTGAAGGCTGGGTATCATAAAGACCTCCCTGCTCCAGGTTATTCATCCGTAACTGATCCCAGAAAACATACTCCGATTCACTGATGGCGTACTGTTTAACCAGTATGCTGTACATATGCGCCAAATGCGGTGTGGTATTGTCAACGAAGTGGAGCGGAAATCGCTTGTATGCATTGCTTTGCAACTCGGCTGTATTCAGAATAAAAATGTCCTTGATCATTTGGGTTGTCCAGCATACGTTGTGGGACCAGTCCCTGGGTAAGACATGATGCAGGGAGGTGCCGTCGAAATACCATTCAAGTGGCTGGGCTGTATGATATTCCCATGTTTCTTCCACCTCAAACTTGTAATAGGCGTTCCCGGAACCATGGTCATCCAGGTTTAAATAAAACTGAATGCCTTCGATAAACACCTCGGGATTATTGGTAGGTTGATCCTCCCTGATATAATATACCGAATCGATATCCGGACATTCCAGCAATTCTTCGAATTCGGACACCAGTTGTGCACCTGTGGCTGTTTCTATCTCGAGCCGGTATGCATTCCCGACACTCAGAAATTCGCGCGAGATCCGGACCCTGTATTTACCATCCTCAAATTCAGTCCCGTTAAAAGATTTGCCATGATTATCCACGATGCTCACCCTGCAATCGCTCAAGGGGATCTCTTTGGGATCCTGAATGGACGAAACCAGGGAAACGGATATGATCTGATCTTCATGTTCTGTTATCAGTTCTCCGAATACAACATATTTACTTGATTCACCAGCTTCAATATCAGGTATATACTCTTCAATACAGGACGGCAGCATCCATGCAATGCAGAACAGTGTGATGATATTTTCAAGACTTCTCATTGCTATTCAGGCCAAAAATCGGGTTTGGTCGTCGTCCCTCCCAGTATGGACATTTCACAAAAAATACAGTCGGGGGAGACTTCCCGTATTGACTTATCAATGGTTGCCAGATAAACTGGATAAAATCTGGGATCATAAAACCGCAATGCTTGAAACAACAGCCAGATACCGCACTCGGGATAAAAATTGAAATCAAGATCCGGTACATCTTTCACAAAAATCCTTTTCGTTTTTACACTGGAAACCTGAAAATATCCCAGTACCTCCTGTTCAGGATTTGTAAGGTTTACCAGATTGCCCTTCGCGGGCAATGGTTGTGTTTCATACATGCTTCCCTGTTCAAGGTTGTTTTGCCGCACCTGGTCCCAGTAAACATAACCGGGTTCATCGATGGCATATTGTTTGACCAGTATGCTGTACAGATGTTTCAGGCGCTGGGTGGTATTATCCACAAAATGCAGTAAAAATCGTTTGTAGGCATTTTCCTGCAATCCGGCCGTATTCAGGATGAATATATCCTTGATCTGATGGGTTGCCCAGCATACCATATGGGAAGAATCAGGGGGATCGATATGATGCAGGACCCCGTCGTAGTAATATTCAAGAGGCAGCTCACTATGATACTCGAATGTTTCGATGACATCAAACTTG
>Ga0111175_1171_pt1 | contig 13655 bp, 7 predicted proteins | sample DeeMarSWOR324_28_FD_80228 | JGI IMG/M metagenome (GOLD analysis project Ga0111175, IMG submission 80228) | Bacteroides sp. SM23_62
TAATGTCCCATAAGGCCTGTTCAATGGCACTGATCCCGGCAAAGATGATCGTCCCTCCACCCTTGGCCCAGAAGGTGTGGTCATACATCTGGCTCCAGAGAGCCTCTATCGTGAATGGATCTTTTCCCAGGATGAATTTCTCAGCAAGTTCCCTGACCATGGCTGCTGCTGCCGGTGCACCGGCACCATACGCCACGGCAGCGTCCCCAAGGCCACTGATGCCGGCATCCGTGAATATCTGTACAATAACCGGATAACGGCCACCGACAGAGACCTGAAAGATTTTGATTCCTGTGATTTTCATTTGATAACCGGAATGGGTAAATGTGGCCTTGCTTCCGTAAAGCGTTGTACCTCCAGCCAGGGCAGCACTGGTTAAGAATTTTCTTCGATCCATTCTATTACTCCTCCTTAGTTTTTATCTTTCACAGCATGATAATATAAGATTTATTTGCTAAACTTACTGTTACTGACGGTGAAGATTTCACTACTTTAATCGGAATATCGCGTCCTTGAAATTAAAGGATTGCCTGTAAACATGGAAGAAATGAAGTATTTATTATTACCATTTGCTATTTTAATACTACTGCTGCCAGTAGTGACCGGAACAGGCATCACAACAGATACATTGCCCGAACCTTTTCTGGTTGTGCCGCAGCCACGAAAAATAGAACTGCTGCAGGGTGATGGTCTGGCGTCCGGTACCCTGGCAAACCTGAAAATGACAGGTGAGTTTAACCGCCCGGTCATGGGAGCCATACTCAGTCAGTTAACGGAGTCGAATATGGCTGGTTCAGGCACGCTTACACTGAAACTGGACCACACCGGACTGTCTCCTGCCTCCCATGAGGGTTACGTTTTAACTGTTCTGGGCGGGGATGCTGAAATTGTGGCCCGCGGGGAGGCAGGGCTTTTCTATGGCTGCCAGACCCTGGAGCAGCTCCTGGAAGATGCCCGTGATTTCCGTATTCCCGTGCCTGCATGTAAAATCACCGATTCACCTGCCTTATCTTACCGGGCGGTGCAAATCGATATCAAGCATCACCTGGATCATATGAACATTTATTACGAGAGCATCGACAGGCTTGCACGCTATAAGATCAATGCGGTAATATTTGAGGTTGAAGACAAATTGCGTTTCCGGCGCCAGCCGCTGGTGGCAGCACCGCAATCCATCAGTATTGATGAAATGGCAGCCCTGACAAGGTATGCCAGGGAAAGACATATCGAAATAACCCCTTTGGTACAGGGCCTGGGACATGCCACCTTTATACTAAAACACGAGCACTATGCCAATCTTCGTGAATTGCCCTATAACCGCTGGGCTTTCTGTCCCCTGGATGAAGGAACCTATGATGTCCTGTTCGATATGTACCTTGACGCGATTGATGCAACACCCGGTTCCAGGTACCTCCATATCGGGGGGGATGAGATCGGCAATATCGGCTTGTGTCCCCGTTGTAAACCAACAGCCGATGCAGAGGGGGAATTGAGCCTGAATCTTTACTGGCTGAAAAGGGTTTGTGAATTTGCTGAAAAAAACGGACGCATACCCATTTTCTGGGATGATATGCCGCTTAAAGAAGCCGGCGTATACAGAAGCACATACAGTTCAGATATTGATTTCGAGCAGGCTTCAAAAGACTGGGAGAACGGCGGGCCGATCCTGGAGCGTCTGATTTCCGATTTTCCGAAGAATTGTGTGTACAATCGCTGGAATTATTCCATGGCGAGGCAACCGGGCAATATTTTTGCCCTTGACTGGTACAGGGATAACGGACTGCAGGCGATGATCGCAACGGCAGCACAGACAGGAGGATGCCTTTTCCCGCTGGACGACAGGGACCTGGGCGTTTCATCACATGGCATTGCTGCCATCCGGAGTTTTAATCAACTGGCAGCTGAGAAGGAAGTTGAGGGCATGTTTTGTACTGCATGGGATGACCATTCACCCCACCTGGAAACCTTCTGGCGAGGTTTCATTGCTTCTGCCGAATACAGCTGGTCCCCCAATGGACGGATGCTAGATGAGTATGACATTGCCTACCTTCAAAGAGAATACGGGGTATCTTTTCCGGACTATACAAACCTCTATGGAAAGCTGCGGAAGGGGGCTGCTTTCTGGGAGAAGGCTTTCAGCAGGGAAGGCAACCGCACGGATTTGGAAAATGCCCTGTTTAATTTACCTGGACTGGCTTTTACCGACCGGCTGATTGCACTGCCTGATTTACAGAATCCAGGTACCTGGAGTACAAAATATGAGCAGAGGCTGGGTGAAGCTGTCCTGATATTGGATGAATTTCAACATACCTCCAAAGTGCTGGACTCATTGCAGCAATGTTCCAGGAAAAACAGATACCACTGGGGATTGTTTTCGGCCATCAATGATTTCCAGGTAGCAGCACCACGCTTATTGCTGGCGTTGAAACAATGTGATGTTGACGACACAGCCCGGCAGTTGGCCGGTGCAGAAAAAGTCCGTAATACCCTGAAGGAGTTTGACAAGGCATGGGAAGATCTACAAACTGTTTACGGGGAAACACGTTTTGTATCCTATCCTTCCAACTACGTGCCGGACCGGTACTTTCATTTTGCCAGCCAGCGGGAAGACCTGACCTGGATGATACAGGTGGAAGAACTGTTTCACCAGATGATAAACAGATGGATGGATGCTAACCAGTTGCAGTAAATAAATTTTATTGAAAAATGGCATTATTGGATGATTCAGGAAGAACCGGGTTCAAAATAAAACTGATCCTGGCAGGGTTTTTTTTACTTTTCGCAGGACAGGGTTTGCTGCTGGCCCAGCATGGACCGGATGACCTGGCAAGATATACCCCGGAATGGATACGGGATGGCTTTGCCGATGCCGGCGCTACGCATGAACCTTGGATATTCCAGGTACGCCGGAACAATGGAAATTTTAACCAGTGGCAAAGGGAGGCTTATGATTACCAGACCTCGGAAGAGTTTATTAAATCTCTTGCTGAAGCAGGCATCACAGTATACCATATTTATTGCTACAAGGGATTTGGATTCGAGGCAGAGAAGGATCATATGGATATGGCCGCAAAGGCCGCTGCCATAGCCCATAAATACGGTATGAAGGTGGATACTTACATACAGTGGAACACCATGGCCTATGAAACTTTCTTTGCTGAAGTCCCGCAAGCCCAAACGGACTTGTGGTACCAGGTGGATGTGAACGGTAAACCAATCCTGCTCACCTATGGATATCAACAATCTTTCCGGTACCGGCCATGCTTTAACCATGACGGGTATATGGAATATTACAAGGAAAAGATCATCCGTTATGCGGTGGAGAAGGTGAAAACCGATTTCATTCACTTCGATAATTTCGATTATAACTATCCTCCCGAAGCTGACTTCAATCCCGTTACCATTGCTGCTTTCAGGAAATACCTGGAGGATAAATACACAGCATCGGAGCGGATTGAAAGATTTGGGTTCGAAAATGTATCCTACGTTCTCCCGCCCATGTGGAACGATCCGAACCCTGCGGAAGAAATGGTGGAAATCATGGACCCGGTGATGCAGGAATGGATAGATTTCCGCTGCTGGACCTTTACGACAAGGCTGGCAGAATGTGCCCGTTTTGCGCGCTCCTTGAACAGGGAAGTAGCCATTGAGGTCAATCCCCATGGACTGGTAGGAAGCAACAGGGCCTGGGAAGCCGGCATCAACCACCCGGATCTTATGCAGTATACCAATGTTATCTGGACCGAAGACAATAACAATCCCCGATGGGAAGATGGCGTGGCCATCGGGAAATTCCGTCATTATAAACTGGGACGGACAACGCACAACTTCATTATGACGGGTAATCATAAACCCCGGGATTTTGCCGAGAACCTGGCCCTGAACAGGACGATCGGTTCACTTGGCAGAGGCGTCCCCGAAGGTGTACGAAAAAAATACCTTGATTTCTGGCATAACCATAAAGCATTGTATACCAACATGGAAGGAGCGGAAAAGGTAGCTGTTCTCAGAAGCTATCCTTCCATGGCTTACAACATTCTTGAGACCCAGGTTGCGGTTAATATGGCTGAACAGGCCCTGCAGCAGCGACAGATCCCGTTTGATATCATTTTTGACCAGCAATCGGATGAATTCGGAAAATACTATGTACTCGTTCTTGCCAACCAGGAAAGCCTTCATGAAGATATGACAGCAAAGATCAAAGCCTATGTAAAAAACGGGGGGGGGATTGTTGCCACAGGTAATACGGGCATGTATGATGGATGGCGGAGACTGAGAAAAAGCAACCTGCTGGAAGAAATGCTTTCGGAAACCGGCCAGGGAGTGAGCACGGTCTCTGAAACGATTTCCACTCACCAGCACAAGGAGGTCCTTGCATTCAATTACGGGGAAGGCCGGGTCATCTACCTGCCGGAATTGGTTATCCCTGAGGGAGAAATAAAGCTTGGCTTCGAATCGGAATGGATGATGCCTGAAAATGCAAATGAGCTGGTGTCCTCTGTTCTTTGGGTAGCTGGAAGAACCCTGCCATTGACAGTTACAGCCCCGGAATGGATTGGCGTTTCACACGATACTCAGGAAAAACGGGAAGTGATCCATCTATTCAATTATAATGATCAGGGTACCGTGGGCGGGATTACATTGCAGTATAATGGAGCAGTGAAAAAAGCCTGGGCAGTTTCACCCGATCAGGATGAGATCATAAACCTTCCCATCACAACAGAAGGTGAAAGAACAATAATGCGGGTTTCAAGTCTTATGGTCTATAAGATAATTGTGCTGGAAAAGATATAGCAGAGACGGATTACTGTTCTGACAATTCCTCTTCTGGTTTCTGCAGTATAAACGCAGACCTTACCGGAGCCGGCATTTCGCTCTCCAGACCTTTTACGGCTTTCCAGATCACCTGGCTGAACAAATGATCAGGGGCTGCATCCATCACCTCGAGATTGAAACTCTCGGAGAGCTTCGAAATGATGCTCTCCTCTGTATTCATTTCATGAATATCGTAACTGGCATCTAAAGAAACGAAAGGGGTTAGATCCGGAGTTGCAGTAAAACACTCCCACATCGGTGTAGCAGCAGCATCGTATTGACTCATCGGGGGCAGTCCCAGGATGAGCTCAATGGTCCGGAGCATGGAGGTGGTGGAATACATCGTGCTCACCCTGGTATTTCGTTTGGCGTAGGGACTGGCGATATAGGCCGTTGATCGGTGTGCATCCACGTGGTCGGGCCCGTTCTGGGCATCATCTTCCAGTATAAATACGGCTGACGCTCCCCAGATAGGACTATGGCTGATGTGCTCAATGAGTTTACCCACGGCCAGATCGTTCTCCGCTACCATAGCCCTGGGGGTGGGGAAACCCAAACTTGCACCGGCTGTATGATCATTGGGTAACCTGAGTGATTGGAACTGCGGGACGGCACCGATGGCAATCAGCGAATCAAAATCCTCCCTCCATTTTTCAAATCGTACCATATCCGGAATGGAAAGGTCATAACTTGGGAAATCAGCATCAAAATGTCCCTTGAGACTCTCCACTCTTGTGTGGTTATCCGAGACAAATTCCCCATAGCTCCGGTAGCTGACGCCCGCCCTCTGACAGAAATCCCAAATGAATCCTTCTGATGGGAAGGCAATATCCCTGGAACCTTCGTAATCATAGGTTCCACCCCGGCCGCCATAGCTTGTTGGCCATGTTTTTTCAATGTAATCGTTTGCATATGCTGCCATAGACCAGTTATGACCGTCAGCACTTACCTCAGCATTTACATAAAAATTATCCAGCAGTACAAAACTTCTCGCCAGCTTATGCTGGTTTGGCGTAACCACTTCGGGAAACAGACAAAGTCCGGGATCACCGTTTCCTTCGGGTATGTCACCCAGGACCTGATCATAGGTTCTGTTTTCCTTGATGACGTAGAACACATACTTGATCGGGCTGGGATCACCAACTTTTTGAGGAATGGGATTTCCTTCCTCTCCAGAATACTTCATTTCCAATTCCTTGGAATAGGGGGTGTTCTTATAAACGGCTTCTGTGTAAACCTTCAATGCGCTTTCATCCGGTTCCTCTATCATGGTAAGGCTTCCTTTGAACATGTTACCAATATATTGTGTGGTATCTGTTCTTTGGATGTAGGGATTGGGCCCTTTCGGGTTAGCAAATGAGGAAGAGCCTTTGCCATTGGTTACCCAGATCTTCTGATCAACCACCTTGACCGATGTGGGATACCAGCCTGTTGGAATGAACCCCAGGCTCCTGCTTTCTCCCACTTCTGAAATATCAAATACCGCAAGACTGTTGTTATCTGCATTGGCTACGTAAAGCCTGCTGCGATCTTCAGCAATGGCCAAAGCATTTGGTGTGCTTCCTGCCGGGGCCTCAGGGAAGCATGCAGTATGCAGTTTCTCAATGACTTTTCTGGATTCCGTATCAATAATATGCACCGAGTTATCATTGGCACATGAGGTGAAGAGGAATTTCCCGTCAGGAGTTAGCACCAGGTCGTTCGGATGGCTTCCTACCCGAATTTCATCCAGTACAGAGAGACTTTCAGGATCAATTAAAGCGATGGCATCACCTCCCCAGAGAGACACGTATAACACAGATCCATCATTTGAAAATACGCAGGTATAGGCCTCATGAGCAAGAAAAAGCCGTTTGCTTTCATGGCTCGCCAGGTTGACTTTATAGAGTGCGCTGTCCTCCTTCGTGGCGATATACAGGTTCTCATTCTTCTGATCCAATGTCAGTCCCGTCGGGGAAATCCTTTTGGGCCAAGCCTCTCCAAGCACGACAGAATCTACTTCAACAAGGCCATCATCTGAGGTATCATAAATTCTGATCATATTGTCGTTCCCGCCAGAAGCAAACAGTCTCGAGTGGTCTTCATTGAACGTAAGTCCATACCATGATTTTGGGATTACTGTCATATTTATCATCTCAAATGTATGCGGATCGATAAGCATGATGGATTGTTCACTATGCCCATTATTGGTAACAGCCAGCACCCGGCCATCTTTTGATGCGACCAGGTTAAGGGGGAAGTCACCAAGTGGAATAGATTCTCCGGGGACAGAAAGAGACCAGCCATTCGGGAGTAACACTCGCCGGGAATTCAGCAATGCATCCAGGTTATATTCCCCATCTTTAGCATTGGTACAGGAAAACAGAATAATTGTTAGCATCGAGCTAAGGAATAGAATAAGGAAAGCGATAGAATGTTTCATCATTTGAAAATTGAATATTTCTGATAAATCTAATTCAAACAATTTTTTCTCCCAAAGTTATCTGGCAAATAGTTATTTTAGAACAATATAATTTATTAGGACGGAGCATAATAGTTTATCAGGTTTTGTCAATTAATAACTGATTCCGGGTCATGAAATCATTTGCTACCTCCTTTTTGTTACTCATGCTGGTTTGCGGTACATCCTTCGCCCAGGCAGATGATGTTACCATTATCGATTCCCGGCATTACAGCAATGTTTTGGGGGAGATAAGAAATTACCGGATCTTCTTACCTCCGGGCTACTATGACAATCCCGCAAAAAGATACCCGGTAATCTATTTTTATCATGGCTGGTCGCAAAGATATTTTGGCAGCACCAGCAGCAGTGGATATGATAAGGGAGATGACAACGGTGGTGATAATATCGCCAGCTATGTGGCCGGTCACGAGGTTATCGTAGTTAAACCCGATGGTTATAACCGGAATCCGGATGATGAGTATTACCTTCGACCTTACAATATCGGGCCCGTTGAAACCCAGCGCCAGTTCCCGGTCTATTTCCCTGAGCTGGTTGATTATATAGATGCTCATTACCATACCATTGCCGAAAGGGAGCACAGGGCGGTTTCCGGCTACTCTATGGGTGGTTTTATGACCTTTTGGATCGCGGGCAAATACCCGCATCTTGTTTCTGCAGCGGGGAGCTTCAGCAGTTCCACTGAATTTTGGGTCGGACCGAAAAATACACCTGTTGAATACCGCCATATCGACATGTACAAAAATTATGGTGGCTTGAATGTACGCCTCAATTATGGCAATAAAGATTTTATCCGATGTTACCACCTGGACATGAACAAGGTCTGGACGCAGGTTATGGATAATTATGAATACAAGATTTATGAAGCGGCGCATTCCACATGTGGAATGGCTGAGATGTTTGACTTTTTGATGAGAAGCCTTGAGAATCCACCCCGAAAACCTGAAAAATGGCATCATATTGATGTTTATCCCGCATTTTCTGTTTGGGAATATCAGGTTGGTTCTGACCGTATTGTACCCGGATTTACCATCCTCGAAAATGTAAATGCAGGAGGCTTCAGATGTTCTGTGCGGGAATTCCTGCCTGACGGTGAATTGATGCCATTTGTCAATCTGTCCCTTTCGACGGCCCCTGTTTATGAAAAGAACCAGGAGTATTTGATCAATGATATGGATTATCATCAGGGAACCAGCTCAAAGAAAGTCATTAAGAGTGATCAACAGGGACGGCTAAAAATAGATATTAACGGGGGACTTCATGACATAGGGATCAACCGGGTTGATGATCCGCCAAATATCTGTATAGCCTCGTGGGAGATTGAAAATATGGGATGGGCAGGCCCGAAGAAAGATGTCAGGGTTTCGGTGAGGTTGCTGAATAAAGGAGGCAGCAGGGCAGGGGGTGTAACTGCAAAATTACTCGGAACGAGAAAGAGTGCCAGGGTATTACATAATACTTCCACCTATGGCAGCCTGGCCGTCAATGAAACAAAAAATCCTGATGGGCCATTTACTTTTTCTGTGCAGGCAGATAGTATTGAAATGGAAAGATTTAAGTTGATCATTACAGACCAGGATAAGCATGAATGGACTGAATTTATTGATATCCCGGTAATGACAGACCAGCCTGAGATCACGGATTTTGAAATAGCCGATGGCAAAACATTTCAGATAGCAGAAGCAGGAGATGATACGGTGACCTTGCTTCTGGGTACCGGAAATGGGGATGGGGCAGCCAATCCGGGAGAGTCCATCGTAATTTTGACGGGAGGTCCGGATCTATATCGGCGGACTTTCCTGTATACTTCTGATCCATATGTAAATCCAGGGGGTATCAACACCAGGGTGTCTGACAGCTGGGGCAGTTATGACCATGTTGGAGGTTCGGCAAAATATTCAGTCCCTCTTATATCATCTGACTGTCCCGAAGATCACCAGGTGGAATTTTTTGCCGAGTACTGGCTTCCGGACTATCCTGATCATATTATTAAACGGGGAAAAATAACCATAAGCGTATCAGGGGAAGACCATACAGCACCTCTGGTGCGTTGGGTACAATTGCCTGGTAATAATACACTTCAGGCCCGTATTCATGACGGTGGAAAGATACAGTATGTCAAAGCCAGCCTTAGGTCAAGGGATGATCCCATGAAAGATGATCCCGGTCATTATTTAGAGGTTGAATTAAATGATGATGGAGAAGCAGGGGACAGGGCAGCGGGGGACAATGTATTCAGTGTGAGGATCCCGGAGCAGAAATTCGGATTGTATACCCTTGAAGTTGAATCAGCAGATATTAATGGGAATGTGAGGGTTGAAAAAGATCCTCGAATTTATGTACTATATTAAAAAATCAAATCTTTATTCTATAAACATAATTATATGAAATCCGGAACAAATATGAAGCGTCGCAGATTCCTGAAGAATACTGCCATCGGATTCGTCGGACTCCCCTTGCTTTCAAGCACCTACCGGTATATAGCACCAAGTGACAAAATAAGGGTAGCACATATAGGTATGGGGAATATGGGCAGGGCTCACTTAAACTGGTTTTCGGATTTTAACGATGTTGAGACCGTTGCACTCTGTGATGTAGATGAAGTCAGGTTGAGGGAGAAGCTCAAATTGCTGCAAGAAAAACATCCATTAACAAAAACTGATACATATACTGATTTCAGGCATGTCCTTGACAGGAAAGATATTGATGTAATTACCTGTGCAACCCCTGACCATTGGCATGCCCTGATTGCCATTATGGCTTTTCAGTCAGGCAAGGATGTTTACGGTGAAAAGCCCTTGTCATATTCTGTGCAGGAAGGGCAGGTGATGAAAAGAATCTGGGAAGAAAATGAAGCTGTTTTTCAATTGGGCACACAGATACATGCAACTGAAAACTATCATCGCGTTGCTGAGATCATACAATCAGGATCCCTGGGAAAGATCCATACGGTACGTTTATGGAAAACCGGGGGGTCACCCGGACTGGGTTTCCCGGCATCTGAAATACCTCCTGATTCACTCGATTGGAATATGTGGCTGGGACCTGCTCCTTATGAGGAGTATACACCTGTCCGCTGTCATGGTACATTTCGTTATTTCTTTGATTATTCAGGGGGTGTTTTCGGTGATTTCTGGTGTCACATCGCAGACATCGTATACATGTCACTCAATCCGCAGGGATTATACAGCATTGATACCCGGGGTGAAAGGCCCTGGGATGGAATTGCCGACACGCCCCGCTGGATAGAAGCAGATTTCAAATTCAGGGATCTGGACCTGTACTGGACTACTACCCCGCCCCCGGTCCCCGGAGCAGAGAAAATGCACATAGGGGCACACTTCGAAGGAACAGATGGCTCATTGACATGCGATTACAATACTAGAACAATACGCATAGGAAATGAAATGCTGGATGACGTTGCAGAAATTCCTCAAACCCTTCCTCGGTCCCCTGGTCACCAACGAAATTTCCTGGATGCCGTTAAATCGCGAAAACAGCCTGAGAGCAATCTCACATACGCCAGGGAAATGGCGCTTCCCATGTATCTGGCCCTGATATCATTCCGGCTTAAGCGGAAGTTGAAATGGAATAGCCTTACAGAGCAGTTTGAAGGAGATCCTGCTGCCAATTACTTATTGTCAAGGGCATACAGGGCCCCATGGTCGCTGCCTTAATAGAAAAATATTACCTAAAAATGCTGAAAATGAAAAACATAGTATCAATTGGTTTATTTGCTACACTTCTGTTAATTTCCTGTCTGGGCCAGGAAGATGATGATTTTACTGCTTTGTTTGATGGCAGGAACCTGGATGAATGGATACCTGGTCCGGAAGGTGGTTTTGAAATAATCAATGGCGAATTATATACCGGAGGTGAAGAGGGAAATGATCTGTTCACAAAAAAATGGTATTGCAATTACGTGCTTCGCCTGGAATATATGTTATCGGATGTTGGCAACAGCGGGGTTCTCATACGCTGCAATCCAGAAGCTGCCTGGGAAACCGGGGTAGAGGTACAGTTGCTGGCACCGTGGACCCCTTGGAGAGATGACCTTCATTGTACAGGCTCATTATACGGACATGTAGCAGTGGCCAACCGGCCTGATGAAACAACCGGGATCTGGCATAAGATGGAGATCAAATGTGACCGGCATACAATCAGGGTTTCTGTTGATGATTCCATGACCACCCTGGCCAAGATTGATACGGTCATAACCATGGCGGACAAGCTAATATGCGGTGCCATCGGGCTGCAGGTGAACCATGCCGAAAAGGAAGGCCAATATGCCAAATTCCGGAATATTTACATCAGGGATCTTGATGTTGAGCCTGCATATATATGCGAGGGATTCTATGAAACGGACAGTGTGTTCAGAGCTCAGGCATATTCCGCTGCCCTTAATCTGGGAGCTGAAATGGTCGAACCATTGGCCCTTATGATGTCGGGTGAAAATCCCCTTGCAAAAAGCGGTTCCAAGCAGGTCCTTTTTGATATGGTAGCAAGGGCAACGGACCCTCAGGGTGAAGAGAAATACAAGGATGATGTAGCCGATGCCCTGAATAATAGTGCTGATGGTGTTTCGTCACAAATTGTCAAAGAATATCTTGAATGGTTATCAGGCATGATCAAAAATAGCACAGATGAATAAATTCCTTGATGAGATCCTGGAACAGCCGGCTGCTTTAAAAGACACATTGGTATTCTATGAAAGTGGAGCGGGAAAAGAGTTACTACAGAAAGCAATAGACCTCTATACGGATAATCAGATCACAGGTATTCTCCTGACGGGAATGGGAAGCTCCTTCTTCACTTCATATCTTGCATCCTGTTTATTAAATGCTTATGGGATCCGCGCCTCGGCAGTAAACGCAAGTGAATTGCTGCATTATCATTATTCTTTAATAAGGGAAAATACCTTGCTGGTATGCGTCTCCCAGTCCGGCGAGAGTTACGAGGTTGTTGAATTGCTGCAAAAGCTTCCGGATGATATACCCTGCCTGGCAGTTACGAATGAAGCATCAAGCACGCTGGCGGAGATGGGTGGCGAAGTTCTTTTATCAAAAGCCGGTCATGAAGAAATGACCTCGACAAAGTCCTACGTATCAATAGCCCTTGTCAAGTTGATATTCAGCTGGGCACTGGCCGGTAAATGGCCAGGCACAAAAAAAGCTGAAATACGGCAATTGATCCATCACATTGATGAGCTGCTGGCAAGCCATCAAACCTGGATGCCTGGGATCAACCGTTTCCTTGGTGAATATGATTACATTGAGATGATCGGGCGTGGACCATCCTATGCTTCGGTTCTTCAGGGGGCCTTGATGTTCAAGGAGGCGGTGCGAAACCCGGCCGGGGGCAGCCTTGGAGGCGAGTTCAGGCATGGTCCGATGGAGATGGTGAGGGAGGGATTCAGGGCAGTTGTTTTTGCACCCCGGGGCAATACCTTTGATCAGAGCCTGAAGATGGCAAAAGACATTGCATATTTTAACGGGAGAGTAATGATCATTACCAATACTGTGCTGGATTTATCCGAACCGAATATTCATATTTTCAGGATCAATGTTGATGATGAATATTTATTTACCATTGGCAGCATAATCCCCTTACAGTTCATGGTGAATTCCCGGGCCATTGAACTTGGCCGTAAACCTGGATACTTTACCAGGGGTGCAAAAATCACAAAGACAGAATAGACTAATTAAACTGATACAAGTATGGAGGAAAAAGCAATCCTTGGTGTTGACCTCGGGGGGACAAAAATTTCAAGCGGCCTGATCACTGTCAATGGTGAATTGCTTGGGAATCCATATACCCTGCCCACCGGTGGGAAGGATCCGGGAAAAGCAATTGTCAGCCGGATTTTCAGCGCCGTAGAAAAAACCCTGGATGATGCCCGGTTGAATGTCACGGACATTTCGGGGATAGGGATAGGTGCAACCGGCCCTCTGGATATGAAAGAAGGGCTCATACTGGAATGTCCCTTTCTTCCCACACTTCATAATTTTCCCTTACGAAAGACAGTGCAGGAAAAATTCGGCATCCCTGTATTCCTGGATAATGACGCTAACTGTTTCGGGCTGGGGGAATATTTTTTCGGTGCGGGACGTGGTCATGAAATCATTTTGGGATATACGCTTGGTACCGGTCTTGGCTGTGCCATAGTGATCCAGGGAAGAATATTTGCAGGTGCGACACAGCATGGAGGCGAGGTCGGGACATCACCCTATCAAAATGAGACCATCGAGGATACCGTGTCAGGCAGCGGCATCAGTCGAATTTATAAAGCCATCTGTGGCCAGGATTTACCGGCCCGGGAGATAGCAGCACTTGCCTTTGACGGGGATAAATTCGCCCGTCAGGCCTTTGAACAATTTAG
>Ga0111175_1206_pt1 | contig 13642 bp, 13 predicted proteins | sample DeeMarSWOR324_28_FD_80228 | JGI IMG/M metagenome (GOLD analysis project Ga0111175, IMG submission 80228) | Bacteroides sp. SM23_62
ATGAGAAATATCATGGTCAAGATCAGCAAGGAAAGGATTATGAAGAATCCCAGTAAAAGTTTTTGCTGTTCAATCTGGTCACTTTGGATCTTTATCCTGGCCTCCTGTTCTTCAATCATCGCCTGCTGTGCCTCTCGGGTTCTTGTCCCCTCATCCAGGATCTTCATCTGCTCCGAGATTTCCTTTTCTTTCTCCGATATCCTCTGGTTCATTTCAATAATCTCCTGCTCTTTCTGCTGGATCCTTTTCTCCTGCGATCCGAGCAGCCGGATCTTGTCCTCCAGGTCCATTTGTTTAAGATTCACATCCTCTGAAAGATTGCTCAGCTGCTCTGTATGCTGGTCTATGGCATTGTTGAGGTTGTTTATTTCTGCCGTTCTCTGCTCAAGGCTCAGGCTGATCTCTGCAAGTTCCTCCAGCCGGTTGGATAATTCATGCTGCAGGGAATCCAGGTTAGATACAAGTTCTTCCCTGAGCCTTTCAGATTCCCTTACAACAAGGCGGAGATCATCTTCCCTGCCCCCGAAATACAGGATCTCATATGAAAGACTGAGCCCTGCATTTTCAATATTGGCCTTATTGACCTCAAAAGGTTTCCCGGCCATGCCCTTGCTCAGCAGGTTCAGCATGGTATAATCATAATTCGTTGCGCTATCGGTAATGATCAATACCGGTTCATCCTTAAATCGCTTGAAGACCCGTTTAAGGGCAGCCTGCTTATCATCACCCAGGAACAGGACCTGGACCGGGTGAACATCCCGGATCCGCCTGAAATGCTCCACAGAGACAGGTTTATTTTTCAGGGTTTGCAGATCGGCTTTCATTCCCAGCATGGAGTAAACCTTATCTGCACCCAGGATACCTATTCTGAAGGTATCCAGCTCTGTCTCCTCAGGCCAGGTGACATAAGAGGTCAACAATAAAATAAATTCTGATTTCAGCCAGGCTTCGGGTACTTTTTGTGAAAAAGAGGTAAATGTCAGGAACAGTGCTGGAAGAAACAGACAGAACAATTTTTTATGGCAGTGATTCATGTAGCAGTTTTCCTGGGATCCGGAGCTTTGAACAAATTTAGGAAAATGAGCAGACATATCAATAAACCGTGAAAGATAGACTGTATGTTACCTCAACGGATTTTTGTCCGATATGATCCCGTTGAAAGAATGAGCTGAGGACAGGAATGCAGCATGGAACTGGCATCTTAGAATACCTGATGAATTATGATAAAACAAAAAAGGAAAGGCGCAAACCTTTTGATATCAGGTTGATGCGCCTTCAGGTTGATTGATATTCTTATTCAGTCTAGTACGTAATGGAAGGATCTGTTGAACCGGCTTGTGCAATAAAATCCCTAACCATATCCAGGGAGGGAACCCTTCTGGTCAGTCCCTTTTCCGCATGAACTTCTTCTAATTTCTGTTGCAGGTTTTCAGCATTCCTTGTCCTTAATTCCTTAATGGTATCAACACCAGCAGCCTGAAGAAGTTCAGCAAACTCTGCTCCGACACCTTTGACACGCATTAAGTCTGCCATATTCACAAAATCGAGAATCTGAGATTCTGATATTCCTGTTTCCCTGGCAATATTTGCCCTTCCGGATCTGGTTGCACCATTTTCCAACAATGATTCAACAGTAACAATGCCGGCTTTCTCCAGCTTATCGCCTAGAACAGGTCCAATACCTTCAATGTCTTTAACATTAGCCATTTTTCTACTTTTTAAGGTTTAATAAATTATTGAATAGATTTCCACCCGGATCACCCTGTATGTCATCGCCACCAAAAAGTGTATTTAGCGGTGAGGGATCATCATCCGGAGTTTCATTATTTTTCTTTGTAATCAAATCCATCAGGATAGGTACTACAACTTCAGCAATGACTGAAGCGGTTGTACTTTTCAGTCCGATTTTTTGTATTAACCCGCTTACAATACCCTGGGTTATGCTGGATTGCAACAAATCGGCACCAGCATTATTGGGTTTGTTTGAGAAAAGATTCATGACGGTGCTTAAACCACCTCCTAGCATGGAGTTTTTGACTTCCGTTTTTGTAGCATCTCCAATTACGGAAAGAATTCCTGGAAGCTGTTCAGAAGGAATATCTGTTTTGTCAAGGATCTGGCTCCCGATCTGGTCTTTGAGACCTTCGAGTAAATTTTCAATCACGTGCTGGTTGTTTGGTAATGGTCTCGCGAATTTAAATTAATTAAACCAGATAATCGGGCATTTCACTTGTTAAATATAAGTTAACAAGGATATTATTTCTGAATAGCAGAGTTTTACTTAAATTAGCTTAAAAAAATGAAACGCCTAAGCCTTTTATTCTCTATCATTTTAATTGCCTGGATCGCTATCGCTTCCTACTGGTATGTGTGCAAAATCCGGAACCATTGCGGAGACGCAGCCCAGGGACCGGCAACTGAGATGGTTGATACGCTTGCTGCAGAGGACATCAGTGCAGTATCCCCTGAGATTGCGGAGGCAGATTCAGTTGCCATCGCGCTGGAATACCTGGACGGTATCGGGATAAAAAAGTACTATTTTGAATTTGCCTCAAGCGAATTAAATGCAGCCAATGACGATGATATGTACTTCACTTCACTTGGCTATTTTCTCACGAATAAACCTGGTTCATCTGTGAGGGTTGTCGGTCATGCCTGCAGCAGGGGTTCTGCAGAGGCCAATGAAAGATTCTCAAAGCTCAGGGCAGAAAGGGTTAAACAGTACCTGGTTGAAAAGGGTATTGAGGGAGAAAAGATAATCCTGGAATGGAAAGGAGACAGGGAACCGGCTGCTTCAAACGATACTGAAGATGGACGAGAACTGAACCGCAGAGTTGAAATAACTATTAATCAATAAAAACCTAATAAAATGGCTGAACGATTTTCTTCCGACCTCCTATTCATTGTAATAGCGCTATTAATTGCAGCAATCCTTGGTTTTCTGATCGGATATTTTCGTAAAAGAAGAGTTGTTGCAGAGGACCGTTCTGCAGAACCCGTGGGAGCAGATGTATCTGAGAACATATTAACAGCTTCTGCCGATACGCATGAAATCATTGAGAAACCCAATTTCGAAAACGCAGTGGCAGAAGAAATAATGGAAACGGAAATTGGACTGAATGATTTAAAAATAATCGAAGGGATAGGACCTAAAATTGAGGGTATACTCAGAAGGAGCAGCATTGATACCTGGAAGAAACTGGCAGATGGTGAAGCAGAGGCAATCAGTGAAATGTTGGTTGCTGCTGGAGGAGACAGGTACAAAATGCATGATCCTACAACCTGGTCAAAACAGGCACAACTTGCCCATGAGGGTAAATGGAAGGAACTGAAGGACCTGCAGGACGAATTGCAGGGTGGCCGGCCGGGCTGATGGTTAAACTGATCTATCTGTATGCCATATCTCGATAAGCAAATAGTTGCTTTTTACAATCTTGAAAACCTATTTGATACCGTAGACGACACGCGCAAAGAAGACAATGATTACCTGCCATCATTGGTGTATCGGAAATTGAAAACAAGACCGTCCTGACAGACCTGGTATATCAATCCGCCTTTAACCGTGAATATGATTTAATTCATTATGACGGCCCGGATAAAAGAGGCATAGATGTTGATCAGATCTTGATCAGCCAGGGAATGATGACCGGAAAGGGAATAAAGATCAAGTCTTCCCGCTTAACAGTACATTTTGATAAAAGATTGTTGTATTTCGATAAGAAAAAATCTCTGTACAGGCCCAACAGGTCTTATGCAGGGAAGAAATACCATGGTGGGTTTTCTGACCACCTGCCTGTTTATGTAACAATGGACCTTGCATAATAACTTGAAATGATGAAAATAAAAGATTACCATACATTCGATCCTGAATGGGATAAGGGCAGGATAAAGGCAGAAACAAAAACCATTCTGCAAGAGATAGGCGCATTGCAGTACAAGATGTATGCCCAGCAGAAGTTTAGCTTATTGATCATTTTTCAGGGACTTGATGCATCCGGTAAAGACGGGCTGACAAGGGACCTGCTGAGGTATTGCAACCCGATAGGCATCAGGATCAAAAGCTTTAAGAAACCAACCCCGGATGAATTTGCACACGATTTCCTGTGGCGGGTCCACAAAAATGTGCCGGCCAAGGGAGACGTCCAGATCTTTATCCGGTCCCATTACGAAGACATCCTTGTCCCCTCGGTGGAAGGTTATTTCAGCGAAGAGCTGATCGCAGCGCGTTACGGCCTGATCAATGACTTTGAGAAACTGCTGGAACATAATGATACCAGGGTTCTTAAATTTTTCCTCAATGTATCCCTTGAGGCACAGGAAGAAAGATTATTGGAACGGGTCCAGTTGAAGGAAAAACACTGGAAGCACAAAGACGGGGATTGGGAAACCCGGAAGAAATTCGGGGATTACCTGTCCGTTTATGAAAGGATATTCCAGGAGTGTAATGCCGTACCCTGGCACATTGTCCCCGCCGACAAAAACTGGCAGAAACTCTATTATGTTGCCACGGAGGTATTGAAAAACCTGAAGGACATCGGGCTGGAGTGGCCGGAGCTTCAGTCCGAATTGTTCACCAAAGAGTGATGCACCTCAGCATCCAGACTACTTGATGATCTCCATGACCAGGGCGACCGAATTCCTGTGGGTGTTGCCGGTTGAGAATTTCACGGTATTCCCGTCTTCAAAATCAATGTCCCTCACCAGCTCATCCTCCAGCGCTGAATAAACCTTCTGGTCGTAGGTATTCCCCGGGGCATTGGTGATGGCATCATTCAACAGGTTATAGTCTAGCTTTTGCCTGGAAACAACGATGGCAATGTAATCCCTTTCTCCCTGTTCATCCGGGTACAGGGAATAGTCCTTCGGAAATACCCGCGTCCCGGTGATCCCGCAATAGGGAGAATGCTTTTTCGTATAGGGGAACAAGACATAGCTTGTTCCATCGGTTTCCTGTCCGAAAATATAGGTAAAACACTCCAGGGAATTGGTGATCTCCACTTTGAAATCCGTATCAATATTTACCTTTGAAGTGGTGGTGAAAGTTATTCCGGTATTATGGACGAGCGGTATGTAGCGGCCTGTGGCATTCACCAGCAATCCAATCTCCGCCTCCAGTACATCGGTGGTAACCCTGTCCGCATCCCCCATGGGATAGAGCCCGTAAGCCTCCCTGGTAAAGTAGTCAAAATCATTATAGCGGATCCAGCACAATCCATCTTCTCCCCATTCCTCACCCCAGCTGTTCATTACCTGGAATGCCCCTCCCTCATAATAATCATCGTACCCGAGCACACACATGGCATGTCCTCCCAGGCTGGTCCCGGAATAATCAGACCTGTCCGGGATATACAATCTCCTGCCCATCATATCCTGCATGAAACTTCCCCCGATCATCATCCCGATGACCACCGGGGCACCCTGAGCAAGATTCTGCTTGATGGCCAGCAAGTCTGTCCGGTAATCATCACCCCCCTTTGTCAGCCGGTTAAAGCCTTTGGTTTTATAGGATGCAGCAGCGCTCATTTCCATCCTGCTCGGTTTCTTGGAGCAGGAATTTTCATTGTAGGCGAACCTTGAAAACGGCAAGGCCCCGCCCTTGTGCATCACCTCCATGGCCCTCTGCAGGTAGGTCCCCTGGCAGCCTGGCAGGGCGATCTGGTTGTAAACATAGGAGGGACTGAAAGTAACATCTGCCGGTTCTTGTCCCGTGGAACGCGCATGCAGGATGGTACGGGCAGCGTAAGCTGAGGACCACCCAACGCATGAGCCCTGTTTTCCCTGGTTCAACCGGGGCGGGCAATACTTCTCCATGGATACGCTTTCCGGCAAGGGATTCTTTATGTTATCGGCCAGGGGTTCAAATACTTCTGCCTCATCGTATATCTTCTCATCCATTTCCAGTCCCGTGCCAAACATGAGACTTGTTACTGCCTCGCTTACCGGGCTGTTGGTTCTGCTGATGATAATGAATCCCACGACACCCATCACGATGAGCAATATGGCCAGCTTGGGTCTTTTCCTGAAAAGTGTCACCAACAGGGGAAGCAGCGCATTGGCAAGACCGCCACCACGCCCCCGGTTCACCATCTGGCCCTCCCGCCGCGGGATGTATTTCTGGGATGAAGGGGCATTCTTGTCCTTGCGGATTCGTACCGGCATTTTTAATGGTAAATCATTTTATGTGTTATTACCTTCTCCTCCTGGTTGTGGAACTTACGCCAAGTGCTCCGAGCAATCCACGGGCGAGTTCACGCGCCATGGTCCGGCCGACCTGCCGTACCATAGTATTTTTACTCAATTGTTCAATCAGGCTGTCCTCTTCCTTTTTCGACCTGGCCTTTCTTGTCTCCTCCTTCAGTTTTTCCTGGTGTCCTTCTTTTTGTGAAGCTTCGATCTTCTCCTTCAGGATCTCATAGGCTGTTTCGTTGTCGATCGTTTCCTCGTAATCGGATACCAGCTCTGATGATCTCACCAGCGAGTGGATTTCCTGCTCGGTCAGCACATCCATCCGGGTCATGGGCGCCCTCATGTAAGTGGCTGCAAGCGGGGTGGGTATCCCTTTCTCATTGAGTGCGGTGATCAGTGCCTCGCCGATTCCGAGGGAAGTAATGATCTCATCGGTCTTGTAGAATTCGGAAATGGGGTAATTTTCGGATGTCCGTTTGATGTTTTTCCGGTCTTTCGCGGTGAACGCACGCAAAGCATGCTGTACTTTCAGTCCCAGTTGACCTAGTACATCATCAGGTACATCCGAGGGGTCCTGTGTACAGAAATAGACACCCACTCCCTTGGACCGGATTAGTTTAACAATGCTTTCAATTTGTTCAACCAGAGTCTTGGAGGCTTCGCTGAATACAAGATGGGCCTCATCAATGAAAATGGCGAGTTTTGGTCTTGAACTGTCCCCCAGTTCAGGGAAGGATGCATAGATCTCGGCCAGCAGACTCAGCATGAAGGTAGAAAACAGCTTGGGCCGGTTCTGGATATCTACCAGGCGGATGATTGAAATATACCCGTTGCCCTCTTTATCCTGCCTCAACAGGTCATTTACATCAAATGAAGGCTCCCCGAAAAATAAATCGGCTCCCTGCTGTTCCAGCTCAATGATATTGCGAATAATGGTGTTCACGGTGGTGGAAGAGATGGCACCATACTCCGTAGTGATACTTTCCTTCCCTTCATTGATCGAGTATTGGAGGATCTTCTTAAAATCCTGCAGATCAACGAGTGGCAATTTATGGTCATCACAATATTTGAACAATATTGATACCACTCCCGATTGTACTTCATTGAGCTCCATCAATTTGGACATCAGCACAGGACCAAATTCCGTTACGGTGGCCCTCAGTTTTACACCATCACCTTTGGAAATGGTCATCAGTTCGACCGGCATGGATTTTGGTTCATAGGGGAATCCTATCCTGGCATGTCGTTCGGTAATGAATTCCTTCTCTTCACCGGGTTGTGCAAGACCACTCAGGTCACCTTTCAGGTCCATCAGGATTACCGGAACTCCCTTTTCAGATAGTTGCTCCGCTATGATTTGCAGGGTTTTCGTTTTCCCTGTACCCGTTGCACCAGCAATCAATCCATGACGGTTGATTGTTTTCAAGGGCACTTTTACATATGTGTCAGGGATGCATTCACCGTCCAGCATGGCACCTCCTAAAACAATAAAATCACCCTTACAGTTGTAGCCATCAATGATGTTATTTCTGAATGATTGTTTTCTATCCATCATATATACAGTTATGTGTCGTCAAAATTTGGTGTGGTTTGAAATAAAAATACTCATTATCATCTAGCCTGACAAGCAAGATAAAATACTATACCTGATTTTCAGCATCCTGACTTGCTGCCAATGCATTCGGGATTGGCCAGCTTCTGGCTCAGAAAGTACCTGTCAAATTAGATGTATAGCCTGCAAATGACTGATCAGATGAAGGTTGGACTGGAGAGGTATACCGCTGAACCGCATAGACTTTCAGCTATCTCTCCTGATTTTTATCAATGCGTTGTATTTGGGGAATTTCCTTATAAAAAGGAAAGGACCAGTTCATTGTGAGATTAATGTTTGAAATGAAACCACTACCATAAGAATTAAACATTGAATGAACTGGTCCTATGGAGCACAAATATATAAATAATTTACTGCCTTTTGAAAGTATGATAATTTTTTTTTATCTTCATTTTTTAATCTACTATTAACCTGCAAGATACATGTCAAGAATTGGAGAACGAATTGCCCTCCTGATCAAGGAATTAGGGCTGAATAAAAATTCTTTTTCAAAGGAAATCGGACTGAAAAACAATTCTACCATCACCAATATTATCAACAATCCTGACCGCAATCCGAGTTATGATGTTATTTTTCGTATAGTTACTAGATGGGACCAGTTAAATATACGCTGGCTGATAGCAGGGCAGGGAGAAATGTTTTCCATCGCCGAGGATTCCTTTCCGAATATCAATGACAGGCTATCACATGTCAGCAGGAAATATGCCATTACACTGGTTGAAACAGCCGAACGGTTGAATGTTGAAGAAGAAGAACTGAGGAAATTTTTTTATGAGAATGAAGCCCCATCGGCAGAGCTCTTAAATAAATATATTGCATCCTTTCCCGAACTGAATCCGGATTGGGTAAGGTATAATCATCTGCCCATGATGACAAAGAACACGGTTGGTGATTATATCTCCCCCGACACCCTGAATAAGATGATCAAGACATTTGGTGAACGCCTTCCCGGTGAATTTGAGGCCCTTTTCAATTGCAACAATGCCAGGCCGGCCCATATTGTCCGGATTGAATCATTCCTTGAATGTGATATCGCACTGGAAGTTTTTGGAGATGAAATGCTGCCGGATTTCATGCCAGGTGAGATCATTCTCTGTGACCTGGTTAACAAAAACGCTTACATTTACGGCCTTCCATATATAGTCGTTACCGATCAACTAAATGTTCTCAGGTATATCAAAGACTCCGGGAAGCCGGATACCCTGCTTCTTGTTCCCTGCGACAGAAAAACGAATGACTTCGAGATTAATCAGACGGATATTAAACAGCTTTTCCTGACCAAGGGAAAGATCAGGAGATTTCTCAGCTAACCACTGTCTGCCATATTGGGTTGGCTATAATTTGAAAGCTACCCCAATATTTAGCCAGGCAATCCCGTATCCAAGCTCCGCCATAACCGCAAATGAATCCGAAAAATAATACCGGCCTCCGACATACAATGACCAGATAAAGGTACTGCTGTTTGCCGAAAGATCACCAAACAGCGCTGGCCAGGTTCCTGTCGCCTTGGAGTTGACGATATTGTAACCCAGCATCAAACCGGCATAGGTATCCAGTTTTTCAGCGAAAATATAATGATAGTTTCCTCTTGCCCCAATAATGATGTTTGAATATTTCCATCCATAGGTTGTGCCTCCATAGGAATCTTCCCATTTATAGGAGGATATACCGAAATAACCACCAACCCCGAGGATCCCGGGACCCAATTCAGTTACACCAACTTCAAGTGAAGCAGACAAAGGGGGCAGGCCTGTTTTGTATCCAACTCCTGAATAAAGGGTTGAACCTATTCCCAATCCTACATTGATTACTTTATCACCTTTAACAAATGGCTGAGAATTTCCGGCAAAAGGAATTGATGCAATTAAAAAAAGTAGTAAGAAATGTTTGGTTTTCATGATAATGGTTTTTAACGGTTTTGAAGAACTTACATTTGAATGATGGTATAAAAATATTTAAATTCATTGATTTGCAAACTTTTTCCACGGTAAAATATTATCGGAAAATTACAGTTCATAAAATGATCAGATCATATATGCCATGTCCTACCGCGCTGGAATTACTGCATGGGTAAAAATATAAATCACCAGATTTGTATGGTCGGTTACTTCCCGGATCGTTACAAATCTGGTTTGTTTTACAGAGATTTATGATTAAAATTTGAAGGCTACCCCTATGTTCAGTCAGGCAATCCCGTACCCAAGTTCAAGCATGGCTGCAAATGATTCGGAAAAATATTACCTGCCCCGACATAAAAGGACCATATGAAGGTACTGCTGTTGGCCGAAAGATCATCATAAAATGCAGGCCAGTCAACTGTTGCCTTGGAACTAATGATATCGTACCCCAACATCAAACCGGCATAGGTATCCAGTTTCTCAGAAAAATTATAATGATAGTTACCTCTTGCTCCAATAATGGTGCTTGAATATCTCCATCCATAGGTGCTGCCGCTCCAGGTATCAATCCATTTATTAAAGGATAAACCAAAATAACTTCCAATACCGAGGACTCCGGGACCTAATTCAGTTAGGCCATATTCAAAGGAGGCAGACAGAGGTGGCAGGCCAGTGTCGTAACCCACTCCGGAATAAAGTGTTGAATCAATGCCCAATCCGAGATTAATCGCCTTATCACCTTTGACAAAAGGCTGTGCGGTTCCCGTAATATGAATCGATAAAATGACCAATAGTATCAAGAAATGTTTTGTTCTCATAGGTCTCGTTTTTTAACGTAAAATTGTTCATTCAAAATCGGTTTTACCTCCCAGAAAAAGGGGATTTTATGCTAAACTCAATATACAAGCATGAAGAAAGAGAAATGGCACGCAACCTTATCACGGAGGATGACATCTTATACATAGCTTAGGAAAGTCTGTAGGAAAATGAAAAAATCAGTAATGCTATGCCTGGCAGCTGTGCTGGCTGTCACATGTGAAATAAACACGCCGGTCCCGGAGTCAAGAGACCTGCATCTGAATAAAAAATCCCTTGAATTGCTGGCATCAGATAATGTATTCGGATTGGAGCTTTTTCAGGAAGTCATGCAGGATGCGGAGGCTGATGAAAACATCATGATCTCCCCACTGAGCGTGGCACTTGCACTTGGCATGACCTATAACGGATCGGCATCCACAACCCGGAAGGCCATGGAGGCAACCCTTAAATTGCAGGGGCTGACGGAGGAAGAGATCAATGATGGCTACAAAAGCATTATCGACCAGCTCCTGGATCTTGATCCCAGAGTACTTATGGAGATCGCCAATGCCATCTGGTACAAGGAAGGTTTTGAAGTGCAGGATGAATTTATCAATACCAACAAGGAACACTTCTACGCCGAGATCCGTTCTCTGGATTTCAGCCGCCCTGATGCCGTCGATATTATCAACCAGTGGGTTTCCGAACATACCCATGAACTGATTGAAGAGATCATTGATGCCATCCCACCAGAAACGGTTATGTACCTGATCAATGCGATTTATTTCAAAGGTACATGGACCTATGAATTTGATCCGGAAGAGACCAAATTGGAGTCTTTTTACCCAGAAACAGGGGCATCCTTTAAAAGCCCGGCCATGCACCAGGAAACTAAACTGAATTATTATCAGAATAACCTGTTCAAGCTTGTGGAACTTCCCTATGGAGACCGGAAATTCAGCATGCTTGTCTTTTTGCCTTCGGGTGATAATACCTGCTCCGATATCCTGGCGGAAATGGATAATGAGCACTGGAACAACTGGACGAATGACTTCAATGAAACCAATGTGCATTTACAGCTGCCTAAATTCAAATTTGGAACCCTCAAGCTCCTCAACGACCCACTGAGTCGCATGGGAATGGAAATTGCTTTTTCAGACGCTGCAGATTTCACACGGATCAATCCGGCCGGAAACCTTTTTATTTCCAGGGTGCTTCATAAAACCTTCATTGATGTGAACGAGGAGGGATCAGAAGCGGCTGCGGTTACAGCTGTGGAGATCAGTTTGACTTCTGCAGGAGGCAGCGGACTGACTCATTTTATAGCTGAAAAACCCTTCCTATTTTTGATCCGCGAAAACTCAACAGGAAGCATCCTTTTCATGGGGAGACTGAGCCAGCCCGTATATTAGGACACCATATCATGATGGCATTCTAACCATTATTATTTAATTTTATTATGATTTCCCGTTCATTACACTGTTGGCAAGCAGAGCATAAGACAGTTTTATTCCATTTTTCATTAATCGTAGGCGATTGATTAAGTTTTGGTTATACAGCTAATAAATAATTGTATTTATCATCCAAAATTGTTGGTATAAATTGACCAGGTATAGTTATCCTTAGTTTTACCGCCCATATATTTAAACAAATACACGATTTAACCAAAATTCAATAGATTTGTGTTATGCTTACATCAAGTAACATAGAGCACATACTAAGAAATCTTAAACCTTTACTCTCTGAAAAATATGAAGTTGAGCGTATAGGGTACTTTGGTTCGTATGCCCGTGATGAACAGAGCAAAGAATCCGATATTGATATTTTGGTAGAATTCAGGCGTCCTCTTGGTTGGGCATTCTTTGATCTTCAGGATTTACTTGAGAAAGAACTGCAGCAGAAAGTTGATTTAGTATCAATAAAGGCACTTCGAGAACAATTGCGTGATGAGATTTTAAGTCAAACTCGCTATGTATGACTCTCAAGAAAAGGAATTATAGAATATACCTGGAGGATATCCATCTATCGATGACTAGAATTGTTGAGTATGTTGGAGACATTAGTTTTGATGGTTTCAAACAGAATCATCTGATCATTGATGCAGTTGTTCGAAATTTTGAGATAATCGGAGAAGCATCTAAAAATATTCCGGAACAGATTAAGGAAAAGTATCCCGAAATTCCCTGGAAGAAAATGTACAGTTTGCGGAATCTCATGTCCCATGAATATTTTGGTGTTGATTATGAAATGATTTGGGAAATAATCACCTCAGACCTTCCACAGAATATTAAGGATATGAGTAAGATCCTTAAAGCCGAATAGGATACGGGCGGTAATAAATAGGGCTTCATACGGTGCGAAGCGCCCATTCATGAAGCCCCAGTTGAACTAGATTCCGGGGTGTTGTTTGTTTCTATGGGGATTGCATAATTTTTATTCAGATTGTATTTCGAACGGTTGCTTCAAAGGCCTTGTGTAGTAATGGAATATGATCATTTAATTTGCTTGAACGCCGTGTCATGTTTCTGCTAATTGACAACAAGGGTCGGCTCATACCATTTTTTCTTATCGTAAGAATTTAAGATGAATAAGGAAATGCAAATTACGTAATTTATGTAGATTTGAAAAGAAGCCAGCCCGCGGTAGCGGGATTTGGTTCAACATTGTGTATACGCAATTGGTTTGTCACGCATCATGCAATTCGGAATCCATATTGATTGAGACCCATAAATCGTTTACCTTTAAGGAAGTAACCAAAAATAACTGAGGATCAGGCAAGATGCACGCCATGGTACCCGGACGCCTGTGGGCGCCGGTAAATAGGCACCAATACCAAAAAGCGTATACACTGGACCGTTGTTGCAGCAAGGCTAAACGACCGCTCAGCCCGTCATGGCACATAACCAATTGCAAGACAATGTAAGAAAATCAGAATTACACATTATGACAATGGGAAATAAAAAGGAGTTGTCACCAGAACAACGTGAAGAACTAATCAGAGCATTAAAAGCCCGTTTTGAGAAAAACATGAACCGCCATAAAGGTCTTGAATGGGCTAAACTACAAGCAAAGCTGGAAGCTAATACTGAAAAACTGTGGTCGCTCAATGAAATGGAAAGAACTGGCGGTGAACCGGATGTTGTTGGTC
>Ga0111175_1135_pt1 | contig 13543 bp, 14 predicted proteins | sample DeeMarSWOR324_28_FD_80228 | JGI IMG/M metagenome (GOLD analysis project Ga0111175, IMG submission 80228) | Bacteroides sp. SM23_62
CTTGCTCTTTCCAATGGATGAATTGCCTCCGGACATCAGGTTTACTACCCCTGCATACCGGTCGCCCGAGGATACTCTTGTCTCTCTGCCCGGGCCGGTAAAACCTATCTAACGAACCTGACATTCCCTTCCAGGCTGACGACCAACCTCAGTTAGCATCATATATATCACCTCAGCCATGCCAGGTATAGGCTGCTTTATAAAAATGAATTCGTGGTTTTCTCGCCCGAGACTTTTGTCCGGATCAACCGGGGAAAGATCTGTTCTTTCCCCATGAAAGGGACCATCGATGCGGATCTGCCCGGCGCAAGGGACCTGCTGCTGAATGATGAGAAGGAAATGGCCGAACATGTTACCATTGTTGACCTCATCCGGAACGACCTGAGCATTCATGCCCATCATGTCAGGGTTGAAAAATTCAGGTACATTGATACCCTGGTGACCAACCGGAAGAAATTGCTGCAGGTAAGCTCGGTGATTCCCGTCCAATTACCTGATAATTACCGTTCCAAACTTGGCGAGATTATTTTTTCCATGCTGCCGGCAGGCTCTGTCAGCGGTGCTCCAAAGGAGGAAACACTGCGGATAATCAGGGCATCCGAAGGCAGTCCAAGAGGATACTACACCGACATTATGGGATATTTTGACGGCCAGGATTTTGACAGTGCCGTCATGATCCGGTTCATTGAACAGCAGGATGGACGGATGATATACCGCAGCGGTGGTGGTATCACCTTTATGAGTGACCCGGCGAAAGAATACCAGGAATTAATAGATAAGGTTTATGTCCCTTTTGCTTGAGACCATCAAGATCGAAAACAGGCTGATCTGTAACCTGGAATGGCATAATGCCCGTCTGAATCACAGCCGGAATGCCCTGCTGGGCATACAGGAAACGTTGGACCTTGCCGACTACATCAAGGTACCGGTGGAACTCGGAAACGGGACCTACCGCTGCAGGGTGCTCTATGGAAGGGACATCGATAAGATACAGTTTCATCCCCACGAGACACGCCCGGTCCGCAGCCTGAAGATCATTCATTGTGAAGACCTGGATTATTCATTTAAATATGCAGACAGGAAGAAATTACAGGAGCTGTTTGGGATGAGGGGGGAGTGTGATGAAATCCTGATTATCAAAGAAGGACTGGTTACGGATACATCCGTCAGCAATATTGCTTTGCTGGCAGGGGACGGCCAATGGGTCACCCCCGCCCCTCCCCTGCTGCCAGGAACCATGCGTCAATCCCTGCTTGACCGGGGCAGGCTGAAGGAGAAAAAGGTAAGGCTTGAAGATCTCTCATTATACCGGGAGGCCAGGATGATCAATTGTATGATGGACCTGGAATCCGGTCATTTGATCGAAATGGACCGGATCCTTTACCCTCACTGAACTGGCAGATTTTAACATTTCCGGATGTACAATTTTCTCAGAATAATTTGGTGAAAATTTACGATTGTCGTATATTTATACTTTGTTCGTAAGTTTTTACGCTTATCGTATGAAACGTAAGCAACTTATACAGACGGCAAAGGACCTGTTTTTCAGGTACGGGATCAAAAGAGTGACAGTGGAAGAGATATGCAAGGAGGCCAAGGTAAGCAAGATGACCTTCTACAAGCATTTCAAGAACAAGAATGAGCTTGTAAAGACCTGGATCACAGAATTGACAGACGAGGCTATGGAAAAGTACCGGAAGCTCATGGATTCAGACCTGCCGTTCAAGGAGAAGGTCAGGGAAACCATCAACATGAAATTAGAAGGGTCTGACGGAATGAGCAAGGAATTCTTCTCTGATTATATTCCCCATGCCGAACCTGAGCTGCACGATTTCATTCACCAGCGGATGCATGAAACAATGGGATTGATCATTAATGATTACGCTGAGGCCCAAAAAAGGGGCGATATCCGGCAGGATATGAAAATTGAGTTCATGCTGTGGTATTTGAATAAAATGTTCGAACTGATGGAAGATGAGTCATTGCAGCAGATGTATGATAGTCCCCAGGATCTGATCATGGAGATGGTTAACTTTTTCTTCTATGGCATCATGCCCCGGAAATCTTAATATGATATTGATAGCCAGACATATAGTCACAAAATACAGGTATGCTGCCCTTTTGCCGGTCCTTGTGGCAGGCATCCCGCTTACAGGCACATCCCAACCCTTCGTTTTTAAGGGCCAGGCCATCGGATGGGCAATACTGAGCCAGATGGAGGAGTCAACCGGGCTGCCCGGCCCAGGAGATACAAAAAAAGCCTGGAGGGGACAGGCAGGCTTGCGGTATCTGCCGGAGATCCAGTTACAGGTACCCGTCAAGGAAGATTATTCCTTTGATGCTGAAGTTTCAGCAAACATATGGGGATCAGGCACTTATTGGTCCGCCGACAGCTCAGTCTGGGAGGGAGATATCAGGCCCTTCCGGGCGTGGATGAAGTTTTCGGGGGATCAGTTCGAGGTTCGGGGAGGACTCCAGAAGATCAATTTCGGATCGGCCAATATGCTCAGGCCATTGATGTGGTTTGACCAGATTGATCCGCGTGATCCCCTGCAACTGACCGAAGGCGTGTGGGGGATCCTCGGAAGGTACTATTTCCTCAATAATGCCAATATCTGGGTCTGGGGACTAATCGGGAATGACAGGCCCAAGGGATGGGAAGTCATCCCCTCGGTCAGGAATAAACCTGAATTCGGGTTCCGTGTACAATTCCCCGTACCCGGCGGGGAACTCGCAACCACTTATCATTACCGTGTTGCGGATGCTGAGAAAGTTTTCCCGATCCCGCACGGGGAAAAGCCCCATATAAGGGAAAAGAGACTGGCCCTGGACGGTAAGTTTGATTATGTTGTCGGATTCTGGTTTGAAGCTGCCCTGATACACCAGGAGATACATATCCCGGAACTTGAGTACAGGCATGCGCTGAACCTGGGAGTGGATTATACATTTGGCCTGGGCAGCGGATTGATGTTGATGACAGAGTATTTCACATTCGGGACCTCGGAACGGCCCCTGTCAGGCGGGGAAAATGTTCACTTTTCAGCCCTGTCTGCCAATTATCCGTTTAATATTGTCAACAGCCTGAACGGGATTATCTTCTATGACTGGACCAACAAAGAGCTATACAATTTCATCAGCTGGTCATGGCAGTTCGATAAATGGAGTTTTTACATCATGGGATTCTGGAACCCGCAGCGCTATCATCTTTACCAGGTCCTGGAAGGCATGAATCTTTACGCAGGCAGGGGATTACAATTCATGGTAGTATTCAATCATTAATGGTATCAAATATTTTTACTAATGGAAAACAATGAAATCGTAAACATCAAAGGGCTCATCAAGCGCTATCCAATCGGCGGAGGCTTTTTCACAGCCCTGAACGGTATTGACCTGGTCTTCGGAACCGGGGAGTTCGCCGGTTTGGTCGGGCCTAGCGGGTCTGGAAAAACGACCATGCTCAACATCATCGGCACCCTGGATTCACCCTCGGAAGGGACCACACATGTTTTGGGACATTCGGTGGGGGACCTCTCCCAGAAACAGGCAGCCAAACTTCGCAAAATCCACCTGGGATTCATTTTCCAGACCTATAACCTGCTACCGGTTTATACTGTCTTCGAAAATGTGGAATTCCCCCTGCTTCTCCTTGATATGACACACGGAGAAAGGAAAAATGCCGTACTGGATGCGTTGAAATGGGTTGGCCTGACGGACAAGATCAAATCCCGTCCGGCACAACTTTCAGGAGGGGAATGCCAGCGGGTGGCCATCGCCAGGGCCATGGTTAAAAAACCGGCAATGGTGCTGGCAGATGAACCCACTGCCAACCTGGATGCGGCCAATTCACACCACATACTGCAGACCATGGAAAAGCTCAACCGGGAACTGAAAACCACCTTTATCTTTGCCACGCATGATGATAAGGTGATCAGGTACCTGAAAAGAAAGATCACACTTGAAGACGGTAAGGTCGTACAGGACGAAACTTCATAAACCTTTAAAAATCAAATTATGTCAGCAATAAAATTAGCCTTGCGAAACCTGATCGGCGCAGGTCTGAGGACCTGGCTGAGTGTTTTGGTGCTTGCTATAATCCTGATCCTGGTCATCTGGCAATACGCGATCATCGATGGATGGGACAGGATGGCCATACGTGATATGATCGCCTGGGAGATAGGAGGGGGACAGATCTGGACAGCCGATTATGATCCTTTCGATCCTTTTACACTGGAAGACAGCCACAGGGTTATACCACAATCTTTCAATGATGAAATTGAAAAGGGAAATATGGCGCCCATACTCATCACACAGGCTTCCATATACCCTGGCGGTCGCATCATGAGTATCCTGCTGAAGGGAATTGACCCCCATCAGCAGGTTTCTGAACTGCCGACAGATAAACTGCTTGAAGAAGGCGAGGATATACCGGCCATCATAGGGACAGGGATGGCCAGGGATTCAAAGCTGAACATCGGTGATTATATTACCGTCCGCTGGCGCGATGTGGATGGCACCTTTGATGCCACGGAACTGTTAATCGCTGATGTATTCAGAAGTAATGTTCCTGCCGTGGATAACGGGCAGATATGGATCCCGCTTGAAAACCTGCAGGAAATGACCCAGATGCCCGGCGAAGCTACCCTTCTAGTTATGGATCAGGATTATGCCTGGGAAGGTGAAGAAGACGGCTGGATATTGCGGGACCATGATTACCTGCTGCAGGATATGAGAGATATGATCAAGATGAAAAAAGTTGGCGGATCGGTTTTTTATATCATACTGATGCTCCTGGCCATGCTGGCGATATTCGACACCCAGGTGCTTTCGATTTTCAGAAGGCAGAAGGAAATAGGAACCTACATGGCCATGGGCATGACACGTGGACAGGTGGTCAGGTTGTTTACCGTGGAAGGGGCCATGCATGCTTTGCTGGCCGTGACCCTGGGTGCCATACCCGGAATTCCTTTCCTCTACTGGATGGCTAAAGTGGGATATTCCATGCCTGCGGGTTCGGATACTATGGGACTGCCCATTGCTGAAACAATCTACCCGGCATACAGCCTGGGACTGATCCTTTCAGTCATGCTCCTTGTGATCATTACCACGACCATTGTCAGCTACCTTCCCTCCAGGAAGATTTCCAAAATGAACCCAACTGAAGCAATTAAAGGAAAATTACAATGATACGATTTCTGTTCAAAGGATTATTGCGCGACCGGCAGAGAAGCCTCCTTCCAGCCATAGTGGTGGCAGCAGGTGTCATGCTTACGGTCTTTCTGGTTTGCTACCTTACCGGGATAATGGGCGATTTTGCCGATTTCAGCGCCAAATTTTCCAGCGGCCACGTCAAGATCATGACCCGTGAATACGCTGAAAATTTGAGTCAGAGGCCCATAGACCTGGCGCTGGTAAATGTAAGTGAATTGATGGATAAGGTCAAACAGGATTATCCTGATATGGAATGGGTACTCCGGACACAGTTTGGCGGATTGCTGGATGCACCTGATCAGAACGGGGAAACACGTTCCCAGGGACCCACCGTGGCCATTGCCATTGATATGATCACCCCTGGCAGCAGGGAGCCTGAACGCCTGAATCTTGAGAATATCCTGGTAGCGGGCAATATCCCGGACAATCCGGGTGAAATACTGATCAGTGATGAATTCGCAACCAACCTGGAAATTGCCCCGGGTGATCATGTTACCCTTATGGGATCAACCATGTATGGCAGTATGAGCTTCTACAATTTCACGGTTGCCGGTACCATCAGATTCGGCGTGTCCGTCATGGACAGGGGAGCCATCATCGTCGATATTTCGGATGCCCAGGCGGCTCTTGACATGGAGGATGCATCGGGTGAGATACTGGGATATCTGCCTGGTGGACATTATGATGGAGAAGAGGCAGGGGTGGTCTGTGCCAGTTTCAACAATAAATATTCAGATCCCGGGGATGAGTTTTCACCCATTATGCTAAAACTTACCGAACAGGATGAGTTCCTGGGAGGGTACCTTGAGTTGGTGGATTCCGCGGCCTTCATTGTCGTATTTATATTCGTGTTGGCCATGTCTATAGTGCTGTGGAATACGGGACTGATCGGTGGATTGAGGCGTTACGGGGAGGTCGGCGTAAGGCTGGCCATAGGGGAGGCAAAAGGGCATATATACAAAAGCATGATCTATGAATCAGCACTGATCGGACTGATCGGTTCAGCCTTTGGCACCATACTTGGATTACTGTTTGCGTACTGGTTGCAGGAAAAGGGAATTGATATCGGCAGCATGATGAAAGGAGCCACCATGATGATGCCCGGGAAGTTTCATGCCAAGTTGGTACCTCAGGCCTATTACATCGGGTTTATCCCCGGATTGTTCTCGTCCACACTGGGAACCATGCTTTCAGGGATAGGGATATACAAAAGGAAAACGGCACAATTATTCAAAGAACTGGAGACATAGTGACAGACATAACAACTGTAAAAATTCCAATCATGAAAAAATCAATCATCATATGGCTGTCAGGGATTTCTTTGCTGACAGGCATTCACCAGCTTCATGCCCAGTATCCTTCGGGGGATGAGGTCATGGACAGGATGGATCAGAATATGTCAGCCAAAACCCGGGTACTGACCTCAAAAATGGTCATTCATGGTCCGCGCTCAAGCCGTACCATAGAATCCAAAACCTGGGCTGAAGGTGATCAGAAATCCTACTCGGAGTACCTTTCCCCACCCAGGGAAGCCGGTACAAAAATGCTGAAACTTGAAAACTCACTTTGGATCTATTCGCCCTCTACGGACAGGACCATACAGATCTCCGGACACATGCTTCGGCAATCCGTCATGGGATCCGATCTGTCCTACGAGGATATGATGGACGATGCCACTTACAAGGATCATTATGATGCCGTCGTGATCGATGAGGAAACACTCAGGGATGTAAAATGCTGGATCGTGGAACTGAATGCAAATTCCGAGGATGTAACCTACCAGATCCGCAAAATCTGGATGGACAAGAAAAAGTATATTCCGCTGAAGGAGGAGCTGTATGCCAAAAGCGGCAAATTGCTGAAAAAGACCGAGCTCTTTGATTTCAAGCGCGTCGGCAACAGATGGTTCCCGGGCAGGATGATCTTCAAAGACATGCTTAAAACCGGTGACGGAACCGAGTTTCTCATTGAAAGCATAGAATTTGACGTTGACATACCTGAACATATTTTCACCAAAGCTTCTCTCAGGTAAAAATCTTTCAGATACTGAAACCATGAACCATGCCCGGGAACCGTATACTGGATCTGGATGACATCGGGAATATTTTCTTCCATGATGGATATAATCTGGCCAGGGAATACCTGGCTGACGGATTGTCGAAGGATCGCCTGACCATGTTAATGACAGCGGCATATGAAGCGATAGATGGACTGATCATATCCTTCCGGAACAGGTGTCTGCGTGAGGGACTGCATATTGATTGCGCGCAGGGTTGTTCATGGTGCTGTCACCAGGCCGTGCTGGTTTCCACCCAGGAAGTCCTGCTGATCAGCCGGTACCTGTCCAGGGAAATGGCAGAAGAGCAGCAGCAGGTGGTCTGCAGGAATGCCCGGGAAAAGGAAGCTGTTACAGGTGACATGAGTGTGAGGGAATTCCTCCAGTACCTCCACCCCTGCCCGTTTCTCCTGGACCACTCCTGCCTGATCTACCCGGTGAGACCCATGGCCTGCCGTTGTTACCTCTCTTCTGATGTGGACAGCTGCCTGGCGCAGTATAACCAGTCCGGGAACAGGCAGATAATGGCCTCCCTGTATGATTTCCCCCTGCGTGCAGGACGCTTAATCAATGAGGGCATCAGGGCTGTCCTGATGCAAAACAGGGTCATCACATCCGAATGGTTACTCGAGGTACTCATAAGCAAAACGATGGCTCATCCCGGAATATTCGATGAATGGCTGTCCGGGGAAGATCCATTTACCATAAGGGCGCTTTCTGCCGATGAAAATGAATATTTACGCGAGTACAGGCACAGACAGGAATCATTTAATGATGGTGATTGAAGAAGCAGGTTTTTCTTTCGGTTTCAAGGGGATCATGGCCGAGGTTCTTTTCAGGTAATCCCTGTAGCCTGTTTTTCTCCGGAGCATGCGTTTATCGATCATGGGTATGCTGATCGTATAAAACATCAGGATGATGATGACCGGTCCGGGCACGATCCACCAGTAAAGGCGCTCCGCACCTGACGAAAACAGGAAAAGCCCCATCCAGAACAAAACCTCGCCGAAATAATTGGGATGCCGGCTGTATTTCCACAAACCGGAACACAAAAAATCACATTTATCCTTATCATTCACATACCTGCTCAGCTGAATATCCGATATCGTTTCAATGACTACCCCGGCAAGCGTAACAACAGCAGCGAACCATTCGACGGGTCCCATTCCCCCCTCATGAAGGACAAGGGCCGGGTAAACGGCAAGGCAACCGAGAAAAACAACCAGGGTCGGGAAAAGGTGTATGCCAAAAAAACTGACCACCCAGTAGTTATGCCGGTATTTAAACCGGAATGCCAGGTAACGCCAGTCCTCTTCCCTCAGACCTTTCCATCTGAGGACCCAGTTCACGGTCAATCTCAGGGACCAGCCCGTTACCAGGATCAGGATCAGGACCTGCAACAGTGTTAATGCAGTCCAGCTCTGGTCATGGAAAACCCAGTAGCAGAGAATAATGGGCGGTACCAGGCTCCAATAGGGATCATACATACTGGAATTGTTGAATGCCACGCTGAACAGAAAAATGATGATCGTGGCCAGGATATCAAGGACCAGTACCACCAGGATCGGGTGAATGATGGATACCGCATCGTAGATCAACCATACCATAAAGCCTGCCACGACATATCCCAGCAAACAAATGATGAGTCCCAATCCCTTATTCCCTTTCTGGTTTGCCATTCAGCCCATTGATTACAGCCTGGTTCAGGCAGGTAAAATACCAAACTTTTTCAATTTCCGGAATTGATCTTACGAAACAGCAGATAAACAGTTATATTTATCACCTACAATTTTAATCATCACCAATCATAAGAAAAATGGATAAGGTAGGACTGTACACAGAAAAAGCAATTGAATTGCTGATGTCATGGGGACCCAAACTCGTGCTTGCCATTGTCATACTGGTAGCTGGTATCATCATCATTAACTCTTTCTCAAGGTTCCTGCGGAAGTTCATGAAAAAGCGTGATGTGGATCCCACCCTGATACCCTTCCTCGTGGGATTGATCAGTACCATACTGAAAGTCATGCTGATCATATCTGTCGTGGACATTGTAGGGGTGAAAACCACATCCTTCGTGGCCGTGCTTGGTGCTGCCGGGCTTGCTGTGGGACTGGCCATGCAGGGTTCCCTGTCAAATTTTGCGGGCGGGGCGCTGATCATGATCTTCAAGCCCTATAAGGTGGGTGATTATATTGAAGCCCAGGGTGAGGCAGGGACCGTACGCGCAGTTCAGATCTTTAATACCGTACTTAATACACCGGATAACCGCCGGGTAATCATCCCTAACGGGGCAATTTCAGGGGGGACCATCACCAATTTCTCTGCGGAAGAGACAAGGAGAATGGACCTGGTATTCGGCATAGGTTATGACGATGACCTCGAAAAGGCCAAAAATGTGCTTAAAGATATGACAGCTGCCGATGAGCGGATACTTCCTGATCCTGCTCCATTTATAGGTGTTACCGAACTGGGAGATAGTTCTGTGAACCTGGTGGTCCGAATCTGGTGCAAGAAAGAAGATTACTGGAATATTCACTTCGACTGGCAGAACAATGTAAAGCTACGTTTCGACAAGGAAAACATCACCATTCCTTATCCACACAGGACGGTTTATACGATTGCCGAGACGGCTGATTGATACATGGCCCAAACATGACGGAACCAAGGAACAATTGCCTGATCTGCGGGGGTGAGCTGGCTTACGCTGATACGCTTGAGCCAAAGATGTGTAACTATTGCGGACAGGATTTTGAAAGCCAGGCAGTATGCACAGAAGGGCACTTCATCCGTGATGTTTGTCATGCCTCTCCAGCCATTGAAATCATCAGGAAATCCTGTCAGCATTCCACCTCATTGAACCCGGTCAGACTGGCCACCGGGATCATGAAGCATCCTGCCGTCAAGATGCACGGTCCGGAACATCATTTCCTGGTGCCGGCTGTGTTGCTGAGTTGCTATTATAACCGGACCGGTCAGCGGGACCAGCTGGAAGAGAAACTGGCACAGGCAGAGAAGAGATCCGGGTTTATCCCTGGTGGATTTTGCGGATCTCATGGGAATTGCGGAGCTGCTGTCGGTACCGGCATATTCATAAGCCTGGTAACGGGATACCTATATATCCCTGAGCAAGGCCATTGATTTCATTGAAAAGGAACTGGAAGTAAGCCTGGAAAAGGAGGAGGACATTGGCTGCGAATTCAGTCACCTGAACAAACAGTGCCTGATGGAAGATTGCCAGTACTATACAGGGTAGGCGAACCGTAAGGCAGGAGAGATTTTATGGAGGTAGGGTGCCATCGAGGTCAAAGGTGAGCCAGAGTTGCTGTGAATAATCCACCTGCCCGTCTGCGAAGTGCATCCCTAAATCCAGTTTCAGCTGCACTGGACCCTTCCGGAATGGCAAGACAAACAGGTCCAGTCGGCCATAGCTGCCAAGCCGGTAAAATGGATCCCCGTATAATAATGTTTGTCCCTCACCTGCATAATAGGTGGCCGATACCCCGGCAAATTTATAAAGGAAGCTGGCCTGACCCAGCAATCCAACCGGTGTCTGCCAGCCGTCCCCGTTGGCGCGTATCCTGTGGAATGAGCCAAGGATCCCGACGCTGATACAGAGTGAATCGAGAAGGGTCTTGCCGGAAAGATCCACTCCCAGATCTACATTATAGCCCATGTTATCCCTGATGGAATGATCCGGATCATCTATGGCTGCACCGGCGAAATGTGACATTAAAAAATAATTTGACAGGAAAAAATCCCCGAAACACAATTTCCCGGATGTTCCTGCCATGAATCTTTCATGGATGGTATCTGTCTGCCGGCTTGTCCAGTCAAGGAAGGCATTCTGTTGTCCCCAGTCCCAAAAGTACCCGGCATACAATCCCTCAATATTCGGCCGGTAATAATGCAGGGTGTCCGAAAGAAGAGCCTGCGGGAAGTGCAGCAATTCCCTGCGTGGAAAAGCGCCGGCTAAAAGTCTTATTCCCAGGTTATGGTATTCATAATACAGGGTGAGATTCGGTTTGTATGCATCGATGGAAGAACCAAACTCATACAAATAATTGATACCTGCACGCAACCTGTGAATACCAGAAATGCTCCCTCCCAGCTCGGCACGGAATCTTGAACCGAACATGGTCTGGGGTATATGAATCGAATAATATTCCCGGTTATCAAGGAAGCCATCGAAACCGGCCAGCCACTCAAATTTCTGCGAATGTAAAGGGGAGGAGAATGCCATTGTGAAAAACAGTATTGGAAGAAATCTTCGCATAGGCAATTGTTGAAAAGTAAATATAATCTATTTTTAAAGACAATATGTTTTCGAAAGAGAATACAAGGATCGCCTGGTTCGCCCTTGCCTGGTTTATGATAAATCTTGTCCAATCCTACTTCACGGAAATTTTAGAGGACGAAGCATATTACTGGGTATACAGTGAATTCCCGGCATGGGGATATTTTGACCACCCTCCGATGATCGCCGTGCTTATTAAACTTGGTTCCATGATCATCCCGGGTGAGCTGGGCGTAAGACTGTTTCCCTCCCTGCTCGGAGCCGCTACCATTCTGGTTGTTTATCAACTGGTTCCAAAAGGGAACAGGGACCCGCGCATATTCATCATTTGCATCCTTGCCATCACCCTGATGCATCTGAACGTAGCCGGTTTCCTGGCATTGCCCGACATCCCGCTGGTCTTTTTCACATCCCTTTTCTTCCTTGTCCTGAAAAGATTTCTTACGGAGGACAGGATGGTCCAGGCCCTCGGCCTGGGGGTGATCATTGCGCTGATGATGTATAGTAAATACCATGCCCTGCTGATCATCTTTTTTACGCTATTGTCGGACTGGAAACTGATCCTGCGCAAAACTTTCTGGGTGATTGTGGCAGTAGCGGTGATTTTATATCTGCCCCATATCATCTGGCAGGTCAAAAACAACTTTGTCAGTTTTCAATATCACCTGATCAGCCGCAACGATCCTTTCCAGCCCAGGCAAATCCTCGAATACCTGGGCAATCAGCTGTTGGTTACGGGTCCTTTTGTGGGTGTCCTGCTGCTCTTCCTTGCATTTGCCAGGCCGGCAAAGGATGCCTATGAGAGAATGCTGAAATTCAATCTTATCGGCTTCTTTGGATTTTTTTTCCTGTCCAGTGTCAGGGGGCATGTGGAACCTCACTGGACCGCAGCTGCCTTTCCCCCGATGATCGTGCTAGCCTTGCTGAATCTGGACCGCTATCCGGGACTGCGAAAGTGGATCAGGGTACTGGGACTGGCAAGCACACCGGTGATCCTGCTCATCAGGATCTATCTCATCGTTGAAATCCTGCCCATGCCGGTCCATGTATCCAGGATGTTCCACGACAAGGATGTCTGGGCAAAACAGATTGGTGAGGTGGCAGGGGACCTGCCCGTTGTATTCATGAATAAGTACCAGCACCCCTCGCTTTACTGGTTCTACAATAAGAAGCCTGCATTTACCCGCAACAATGTTATGTACCGCAGAAACCAGTATGATGTCTGGAACCTTGAAGAAGGGCTGCATGGGAAACGGGTGCTGCTTACACACTGGGGACAGGCGGACAGCACCAGGGTACTGGCAACAGTCTGGGATGAAGTGTACTACTATGACATCGGAAGATATTGCTCCTTTAACCGTTTATCTGTCAAGATCCTGGAGAAGAAATTACGATCCGCTCCCGGACAACAGATCATTGTTCCGGTCCAGATTGGGAATCCCACGCATCAGACGGTTTGTCTGGATTGTCCGTGTGACCTGCCGCCCATGCTCTACCAATCCGTTGTGAACCCGGACCGGAAATTCCACCACGAAAGGATTCAGGAACAACCCCGGCTGACTTCCCTTGAACCGGGAGAACAGATCCTGTTAAACGTTCAGATCAATGTACCTGGTGAGCCCGGTGATTACCTGTTGACCATATCCTTCGGATCGGAATTACTGATCCCTGGAATAAATGGTGTACCCGTGAAATTAATGGTTACAGATCCTCCACTTTAATCCGCCAGGTCCACAGGGAATTAAGAAAAAAGTTGATAAAAGTCCCGACAATGATCCCGATCATGTTGGCGATCAGATCGTGGACACCGAACACCTTTGCCAGCAAGAGAAGGATCCCATAGTTGACAAGTCCCGCAAGTCCTGTTACCAGATGATACCTGAAGATCCTGGATGCCAGTCCCACTTTCGTATCCCTTTTCCTGAATGTCCAGATATTATTCAGTAGAAAATTGGATAAAATGGAAATCTCTATGGCTATGG
>Ga0111175_1136_pt1 | contig 13539 bp, 11 predicted proteins | sample DeeMarSWOR324_28_FD_80228 | JGI IMG/M metagenome (GOLD analysis project Ga0111175, IMG submission 80228) | Bacteroides sp. SM23_62
AGGGGAACCTTGGCGCCATCATCTCAAAGCGGTAGGCCGGGGCCTGCAGTTCACAGTTGCCGCTTTTCTCACAGGCAGGGCAAAAATGGTTGCCGGATACAAACAGCAATTCGATGATCTGCTTGCGCATTTCATTCAGTTCCACGGTGTCATTCTCAATAATCATCCCATCATGTACCGGGGATGTGCAGGCGGTGGTGAAACGGCCATTGAGCTTCACGGTGCAGATCCTGCAGGAACCCTTGGGTTTGAGTCCCTCATAATTGCAGAGTGTCGGGATATATACCCCGTTGTCTTTGGCGGCATCGACGAGGAATTTGCCTTCTTCTGACTGGCATCGCTTGCCGTCGATGATGAAATTTATTTTAGCTGACATATGCTGGTATTGTTAGGGGTTAAATATTGACGGGTCTTCCGGCGGCTTCGCAGGATTCCCTTACGGATTCCGCCAGGTTGAAACCGGTTTCAAATTCGCGGTCCCGCAGTACGAGTTTCTCATAAAGGTGCCTGAAATTCTGAATGCTTGTGACGATGGGATTGGCCGCCGTGTGGCCCAGTCCACACCTGCTCAGTTTCAGGGATTTGCTCCATTCGAAAAGATCATCGATATCCTGCACCACACCATGCCCGTTCAGGATCTTCTGCAATTTATCTTTTAGCAGTCCAGGTACGGTACGGCAGGTGGAGCATGAACCACAGGATTCTTCAATGAAGAACTCCATATAATTCATAACGACTTCCTTCAGCAAGTTCCTGGATTCATGAAAAATGATCAAGGCACCACCGGTGCCCAGATCCTCATAACCGAGGCGGCGGGGCAGCTGGTTGGGTCCGATCAGTATGCCGGAAGGTCCGCCGACCTGTACGGCCTGTACATCCTCCGCACCCACCATTTCCAGGATATCATAGATGGAATGTCCCCATTCGATCTCATAAACCCCCGGATAGCGGCAGTCACCCGAAATACTCATCAGCTTGGTCCCGGCAGATTCCTGGGTACCCAGACCAGCGAACCATTCACTTCCTTTTTTGAAGATCTTGGTAACCTTGGCCAGGGTTTCCACATTGTTTACGATGGTTGGTTTTCCCAGGTATCCTTTATCTACCGGGAATGGCGGCCTGTCCCTCGGCTCTCCCCTCTTGCCTTCGGCCGATTCTATCAGTGCACTTTCTTCACCACAGACGTATGCACCGGCACCATACTGGATGCGGATGTCAAAATCAAATCCTTTCCTGCCGGCAATATTTTTTCCGAGCAGGTTCTCTTTCCGGAGTTCCTCCAGGGCATTTTCGAGGTGCCTGTGGAGGTATTTATATTCATAACGGATGTAAAGAACACCTGATCTGGCTCCCACTGCATAGGCTGCAATGGCCATTCCTTCAAAAACCAGTCCGGGGAGTTCCGTCAGGATCACCCGGTCTTTGAACGTCCCCGGCTCTCCTTCGTCCGCATTACAGAAAATATACCTCTCCTTCTCCCTGGCCTTGGTGCAGAATTCCCATTTCAGTCCCGTTGGAAAACCGGCCCCGCCCCGGCCTCTCAGGTTGGATTTCTTGATCTCTTCGATAACTTCCGCGGGCTTCATGGCAATCGCTTTCTGCAATCCTTCCCCCGGGGAATAGGGATCCCAGACCACCGGTCCCTTCCTGCGGATATTGTTGCTGACTACAGCCTTCACAAGGTCAGAGCTGTTGTTTCCATCCCCGTAGTTTTGCTTGCACATTTCGCTGACGGGCATTCCCTCCCTCATATATTTCACAATTTCCTTGACACGAAAAGGGGTCAGGTCCTTGAATATTACCCCGTTGATGATGGCCGCAGGTTCCTGGTCACACATTCCTATACATGAGGTGTCAAACAATCCTATCAGTCCGTCACCGCTCACATTTCCAAAGGTAATACCTGCTTCCTCTTCAAAGGTTTGCCTTACTTTCTCTCTGCCCATCATTGCCGCGGTCACACTCTTATTCAGGTAGACGGTATATTTTCCCAGCGGTCTATTGCTGAAGAAGTGGTAAAAACTGATCGTTTCAACCAGCTCGGCCTTCGAGATTCCAACCTGGTCCGCGATCCGCTGGTTGGTTTCCTCCGGGATATACCCTATCTCTTCCTGTATATCCAGCAGGATATCCATCAGGCGGGACCGATCATTGCCGTAACCGTCAATAATGTCGGAAATGATTGTTTTCATAAAAAAGAATATTTACGCTGTTAATGGTTGGTGTTGATAATTTTCTTTCCGTTCTTTTTGTACTTATTTACGAAATAGATCAGGTTAACCAGTTCATTTTCAATGTTGAAATTATTGATCGTGATCTCTTCCGTACTCTTGAATTTAACCGGGGAGAAATTCAGTATACCCTTGATCTTTGCTGCTTTAAGCCTCTCAAGTGTTTGCTGGGCAGCAATATCCGGAACAGCCATTATGGCCACTGTGATATTATGGTCCCTGACATAGTCCTCCAGTTCCTCAATGGGTTTCACCGGTATTTCTCCGGTTTTTTTGATCTTCTTGACATCGATGTCAAATCCGGCAACGATCTTGATCCCATCCTTCTGAAAACCACCATAGGACATCAATGCTTCACCGATCCGGCCAACGCCCACGATAACCACCTTCTGGATCTCGTTGCTCCCGAGGATCTCATTGATTTTTGCCAGGACATCGTTAACCGTATACCCCCCCTTCTGGCTTCCTGATATCCCGAAAATGCCGAAATCCTTTCTGACCAGTGATGCAGATATGCCAAGGGGATCTGCGATATTGTCTGAAAAGACTCTTACCATGCCGAGGGACTTAAACCGGTTCAGTAAATGCTTATAACTAAGCAAGCGGTTTATCCGATTTTGAATTGTCATAATCTAACCATTTTATCTGTTATCAATTGTAAATTCTTCAGTAAAATGTGAATATTGTAACAACAAATGACAAAAAAATATCATATAAATGGATATGCGTGACGTGGAGCATTTTTTCCAAGAACAAAAAAACTGCTTTTTAGCCTAATTACCAAGCGCTTTAAGCAATTTAGAAGGAATCAAAATTAGCATGTGAAGACTGTGATTTATGTGACAATTTTTATTAACATTACCTTGTTCATTAAGCATTGCCATCAATCCATAAATTATAACCTCTCCATGAATGTAAAATCCCTGAAACTGCCAAGGATATTCCTGGTCCTGGTTGCACTCCATTCCTTTTGCGTTGGATTGGGACTGATCCTGATCCCGTTGGACTATTTTGACCTGTTTGGTTTTAGTGCTTATAGCGGGAATTTTTTCAAAATCCAGGCAGGGATTTTCCACATCGTCATGTGCGGGGCTTATGTTTCGGCTGCCCTGGATCCGGTCGGGAACCGGATCATGATCCGCTTTGCCATCTTTGCCAAGATGATTGCCACCCTGTTCCTCGTTTCCTACGCCGTTTTCATCGACATGATATGGATGGTGCTGGCATCAGGGATATTTGATTTTCTGATGGGACTGGTCCTGATCGGGTTTAACAAAGGCCTGAGACATACCCGGTAGGTTCAGCTGCCATTGAATTGTTTGATGGCATCCAGCATGGCGATAACATTTTCGAGCGGTAGGTTGGCCTGGATATTATGGACGGTATTGAATACGAACCCCCCACCCTGCGATAAGATCTCACATTGATCCAACACCTGCTTTTTGACCTCATCAGGCGTACCGAAGGGCAGGACCTTCTGGGTATCAACCCCGCCACCCCAGAAAGTTACCTGGTCCCCGTACTCCCTCTTCAGCATGGCGGCATCCATGTCACGGGCATTGATCTGGACCGGGTTGATGATGTCAAATCCGGCCTCTATCATGCTGGGCAACAGCGGGTTTATTGAACCGCAGGAGTGCTTGAAGGTTTTCCATGTGGTATGGCCGTGGATCCAGTCATTGATCTTTTTATAGTAGGGTACATAAAGTTCATTGAAATCTCCTGCCGAACAAAACTGGGAATCCTGGGTCCCGAAATCCGTTCCGCAAATAAAAATAACATCTATGCTGTCTCCGAATATGCCCAGGGCAGTTTGCAGGTTATCCAGTGCAATATCGGTCTGTCTGTTAAAGATCTGGTGGAGGTAATCCTTTCTCAGCACAGTGCTCATATACCATTCCGAGACATCACGTATACCTTTGGGATGGGTCAGGAAAGGGCCTGGGACCAGGGCAATGTCACCCAGGCCTGTGCCCCCGAAATTAGCCAGCACTGCCCTGTCGGTCTTGGATGCCAGTTCAGCCTGGCGGGTCCAGTATTCAATATCGGCTTCATCAAATTCCCCGAACTCTTCCAGGTTATCCTCGACATTGAGATCAGCCTCATCAAAGGGTTCCTGCCGGATGATGGAATCGAAGAAAAATCCGGAAACCGGCATCCTTCCTGACGGCTTGGCGCTGATATCACCTTTGGGGTAGATCAGTATATCGCCGTTTTCATGCTCCGAGGTAACAAACTTACCGGGTACAAGTATCACCTGTCCCCAGGGTGTCCTGAATTCTTTCCAGTCTTTATTCTCAAAACCGAACATGTTCTCCCTTGGAGATAGTCCCAGGACATCAACCTCCAGCATTTCTGACAGTTCGGGGTCAACCTCACCGAGCATCTGGTAAGGTTCGGTAACCTTGACGGGGATATCCGGCAGGCCAAAATACCTGCGGAGTTTTTCTATTACCCGGACATGTATGCCGGTCACGGGTGTGGCGCCGAAATCAATGGCCAGTTTACCGGTCTGCTTGTGAGCAAGTACATCTTTAATCCTCTGCCTGGAAGAGATAATTTCCGTCATGAAATAAAATTTATAATGTATGCGCTACCGAATTTAACAACTTTTGCCATATTTATATTGATTAATTTCAAACATCCGGTTACACCATGGATAAAATCTCCGCCAATCCTTACCTTCTCCTGCCGACCCTGATCGCTACCATCGGAGGTTTGTTATTTGGCTATGATACGGCCGTCATCTCCGGGACCGTATCCTCCCTGAAACACGTCTTCATCGATCCCTTCAACTGGCCGGAAACCACGGCCAATTTCATGCATGGGCTGGTTGTTTCATCCGCCCTTATCGGATGTATCCTAGGGGGATTATCAGGGGGCATCATCAGCCTGAAATTCGGGAGAAAAAAGGGGCTGATCCTGGCTGCTGCATTGTTTTTGATTTCTGCCCTGGGCTCTGCCATGCCGGAGATGTTTTTCCAGCCGGTGGGCACAGCAGGTGAAACATTCATCCTGGCCTTCATCATTTACCGCCTGATCGGAGGCATAGGTGTCGGGATCGCTTCCATGCTCTCGCCCATGTATATCGCGGAGATCTCACCGGCAAGGATTCGCGGGACGCTGGTCTCATGGAACCAGTTTGCGATTATTTTTGGCATGCTTGTAGTCTATTTTGTGAATTACAGCATTGCAAGGCAGGGTGATGATGCATGGTTGCATCGCCTGGGCTGGAGATGGATGTTCGCATCCGAAACAATCCCGGCCGGGCTCTTCCTGATGCTGTTGATGTTTGTTCCGGAAACACCCCGGTACCTCGTCATGAAAAACCGAAGGGACAGGGCATTGCAGATACTCAGGCGGATCAACGGGGACAGGGAGGCGATAAGCATCCTGGAAAGCATTATAGGAACCATCCATCTGTCTGCCAGGTCAAACCGTCTTTTCTCCCATGGAATTACGGTGATCATTATCGGTGTTTTACTGGCAGTCTTCCAGCAGTTAGTAGGGATCAACGTGGTATTGTATTATGCCCCGGAAATATTCAGGAACATGGGGTCAGGCACGGATGCTGCCCTCCTGCAGACCATCATTGTTGGGATCATCAATCTCAGCTTCACCATGCTGGCTATTTTCACGGTGGACCGGTGGGGACGAAAACCCTTGCAGATAACCGGTGCCTTTGGTATGGCCTGCTTCATGATCGTACTGGGTTTTACCTTTTTTTTGGAGCAGGTGAACCTGGTTTCACTGGTATGTATGCTGGGATATGTGGCCTGTTTTGCCCTTTCATGGGGACCCGTGACCTGGGTCCTTCTCTCCGAGATTTTCCCGAACCGGATCAGGGGCCGTGCCATGGCCCTTGCAGTGGCTGCCATGTGGGTCTCCAATCTGATCATCTCCCTGACCTTTCCCATCCTCAATAACAGCAGCGCACTGAACCAGTTATTCCATCATGGATTTGCCTACTGGATATACGGGATCATGGGAATACTGGCCGCGCTTTATATCCGGAAATATATACCTGAAACAAAGGGGCGCTCACTCGAAGAAATAGAACATCAGTGGAAACAGCCCGTGAAAGAGTAAGCCATTGATTTACAGAGGGTGTATTCAGTCTGACTGATGTATCTGCTCATGAATAAAGGCAAGGTCCTGGCTCAGTTCGTGTTCCAGTGAATCGAAGAAGGTATCTTCCAGGTCCGTGATAATGGATTTCAGGTTTCCTACATTCTGCAGGGAAGGCATCACTTCAGGCAATGGTACTATTCCGTCAGCGTCAGCTTCAAATATTTCAAAGGATTCTTCGACCTCATCTATGCTCATCTGGATGGCGATGGTAACCGCAGTGAACAGTTGTTCCCTTGTTTCCTGGGCTTCCGGGTCAATGAGCAATTCGGAAAGCATGATCTTTTCAAATGCAGACAGGAACCCGACCACTTCTGCAGAGGAAAAACCTGAATTAAAACGCCGGTAGGCAATGGCCTGAATGTATTTTCTGATCAGGATCCGGTCACCAACTTTAATGCTGGTGGCGATCAGCTGGTAGAGCATGGTTATGTACCACTTCAAAACCAGTTTATCCATGGCTCGGTAATGCTCGAAGACCTGTCCGTTATCCAGGCTGTAAACATGATCGACCATCTTGTTGATGATGAAATCCCGGTGCCGCATCATCACTTCATATGCTTTCACATTGAAGCGGGTGGAGATCCTGTGCAGGGCAGTCTCATTCTTTACGGTCCAGTCCACATAATGGTTCTTCATATTTTCAATCATGAACAGCAAACGACGCAGGATATCATTCCGCGGCGATGTTTTCCAGGAGAGGGCTTCAAATGTCTGGTCTGCCCTGACCACCAGCTTCCGGTCAATATATTTCATCATCCAGGGCCGTTCAAATGGCTTTTCTCCCAGCAGATCACCTATGGCAGTCCGGACAATGATACCAGGGAGGGCGATGAATTTTGGCGCTTTGATGGATCTTTTGGGCCGGCCATAATAGTATTTTGTTGCGGCATCAAAGAGCTGCTGGTGTGTGACCGTGCCATTGGGACTGGCCACATAGGTTGCCAGTTGGGGAAGTTCTTCAGACCGCTCGAGGATGGTTTGTATCATCCTGACCAGGTCGCTAATGTGTATGTAGGTGATACTGGACTCTCCCCTGCCTCCCAGGATCCGGGAATTCCATTTGTCAGAGAGCCATGTGCTGAGAAATACAAACAGCGGGGGATATTCGCACCAGTCACTGTAAACGGCGGCAAACCGCAAAATGGTGCAGGGGAACAAACTGGAATAATTCCGGATCATTTCCTCCGCCTTACGTTTACTGACGGCATATGGATAATTGGCATCGGGGGGACTCAGTTCGTCAAGCAGGTTGTCCGGATCCTTGTTGAACTTGCAGGCAGCCAGGGAACTGGAGAAAATGAAGCGTTTGATATTCAGGTACTGGGCCAGCTTAAGCACATTCCGGGTACCGGCCACATTGGTATGTTCATACTGGGGATTATCGTGCATGGTGAAATCATAGTAGCCGGCCAGGTGCAGGATATAATCGGCACCACCATACCTGTTTATGCTCTCGACGACATCCTGCAGGTTGGAGAAATCCCCGATGTCTACCTGTGTCCATCGAATATTCTCATGTTTGGGTATGCCTGATTCCTGCTGGGATCTCCGGGCCAGACAAAAAAGCCTGTACCGGTTGGCATTCTGTTCTACAAAATGTTTCCCGATAAAACCTGATGCTCCTGTAATGATTATGCCCGGAAGCCTGTCATTCATGGGTTCAAAGGTATCCCTGGGTACCGCGGATCTCACCCTTCCTCCGGTATATGTTGAATAATTCGGATCCCTGCTTGATCTCTGCATGACTGCAACCCACACGGTTGCAAATGCCGATACAATTGCAGTAGTTGCCCATTTTGTCCGCAAAGAGTGTGATCATGTCCCCGCCGCAATCGCAGGGTGCATAAACGGGCAGGGGAACATCGCAGGTTGGACAGAGAAGGTTCATGATCTCCCCTTCTGAAAGGTCTATACCAATCGTATATTTAGACTTATCCCCGCAGTACGGGCTGAGCGCGATGGAGCCTTCCTGCTTTCCCTTCTTGATTTTGATTAGAATCCCGTGACGTCCGGAGAATTCAACATTCGGACTTACCAGGTTATGTCCGTTCGGGCAATAGCATTCCTCAACGACCAGCAGTTCATCGTCATCATCCGTGAGCTTCTTCCTGACCTTCTTCTGCTTCTTTTTAATGTGAGGGACTTTCCACATCCCCTTTGAATTAAACCTTCCCATATACTATTTTCATTGTTGGTCGTTATTTTGATCTGTTGACCCGATCATGATCCCCCTGCTGAATTCCATCACCAGGTTCTTAACCTCTGTACGGATTTCATTGTACCTCTGTTTCAGGTCGTCACTTAGCGTGGCACCGAATTCCAGGTCTTCCAGGATCTCTATCCCGATGACCAGGATATTTTCCGGTATGATGAAGCCGAGCTTCCTGCCCATTTCGAGGGACATTTTAAAAGAGACATCGTGCCTGCAGGACAGGTGCAGGGTTTCCTGGTAATCCGCGGTTTTGAATACATGTACCCGGCCCGCCGCTTTCTGATCCGTTCTGATGGTATCGATGAATACGACCCCCTTGTAAGCATTGATATACTCCAGCAGTTCCAGTCCACCTACAAACAGGCACTCAAAATCAAAGGTCCCTGCCGGGACCAGGTCCATCATATCCCGGGTCAGCAAGACAGGGATGCCGACATCCTGCTGGATATCGTTTCCGACACCCACTATCAGCAGCTTATTCATCCGATCGTCCATGCTGATGAAGGATCAAATTCAGCCAGGGAATTAATCCCTGCTGGCCGTCCGGATAATCTCCCCTTCCTTGTTCCTGAAATTCACCACCAGGGGCATCTTGCCCGGTTGGTTGTGGGTAGCACAGGAAAAACAGGGGTCATAGGCCCGGAAGGCCATCTCTACCATATTCAGGATACCGTCGTTTACTTCCACTCCCTTCTTGATGATACCCTCGGCGGCTTTTTTGAGTGACATGCAGATGGCCGCATTATTGTTGGTGGTACCGACAATGATGTTGACCTTCGTGACAATGCCTTTCTCGTCTGTCCAGTAATGATGGGTCAGGGTGCCCCTCTGTGCCTCCACGATGCCCACACCTTCGCTGGGTACATTGTCAAGCGGTGTCCTCAGGTCTGTTCCAATGATATCCGGATCCTCCGCAAGCTCGAGGGCACGCTCGGCTGAATACAGCAACTCTATCAGCCTGGCCCAGTGCATGGCCAGTGTGGCATGGACCGGTTTGCCCCCCAGGGTTTCATACATCCTGTCAAACTCTACCTGGGCCAGGGGAGTAGCCATGCCGTCCGAGGCATTCAGCCTGGAAAGCGGGGTTGCATGGTATACACCTGAATCCTGTCCGTCCACAAATCCTTTCCATCCAATTTTTTTCAGGAAGGGGAACTTGAGGTAACTCCAGGGTTCCACCCTTTCTTCCACAAACTCCATGTAATCATTGGGCGCGTACTTGCAGTGCTCTTTGCCTTGGACATCCACGACCCTTACTTTCCCGTCATAGAAGTTGACCTTGTTGTTCTCATCCACCAGTCCCATGCTATGCAGGTTCAGGGAATACGGGCCGTTCAGGATGATGTCGACATATTCCTTGTTCCCCAGTACCACGTCATTGAAGATCTGGAGGGAAAACTTGGAAAATTCTATGAAGCCCTTTGATTTTTCCACGATGTCATCCCTTTCTTCTGCTGACAGGCCCTTCCTGACCCCGCCCGGGATGTTCATGACCACATGGGTCTGGTGTCCACCCAGCAATGCCTGGATCTCCTGGGCAATGCGGCGTTGTTTGATCACTTCCGTGCCGATCTCCACACCGACCTTATTGATCACTCCCAGGATATTTCTTTCTGCCGCAGGTGCCGTTGGACCAACCACAAAATCGGGAGCGGCCAGTGCATAAAAATGGGCAATATGGCTGTGCACAAAATGGGCCATGTAAAACAGTTCACGCAGTTTTTTGGCAGTGGGGGTAGGCTCCACTCCATAAACCGCGTCAGCTGCTTTTCCTGAGGCCATGTGGTGACAGCCGGGGCATACGCCGCAGATCTTGGTGACAATCTGCGATAGTTCCTCGACGGGCCGGCCCTCGCAAAATTTTTCAAATCCTCTGAGTTCGGGGACCTGGAAATATACATTATCCACGTCACCTTCATCGCTCAGGAAGATCTCTATCTTACCGTGACCTTCCAGTCTGGTTATGGGGTCTATGGTTATACGCTTGCTCATAATAATTTCCTCCTTAAAATTGAACCGGGCAGGCTGAACCTGTAAAATGTCCCGGCAGGATCATCAATTTGATCAACGATTTTCTGTATTTCTTTCTCGTCATTTGAGTCGATCATGGTCCCGATGGCAGACATCATCTTGGCACCCGGGTCGGGAGCATCTGCCGGGGGACCGTAACAGCCGCGGCAGGGAGCGTTCCCGACTATGCACCGGTATCCGCAACCTCCCCGGGTGGCGGGTCCCATGCAGATCACACCCTGCTCCAGGAAACAGGTTTCCCCGTCATCCACAATGTCAATGGGCCTGTGGAACTCCTTGATGGTCTTGTTCTCTGTCTTTTTGCGTGTGCATTCATCGCATTGTGTCTTCTCCAGGGCCCCTACGACGGATCCCTTGGGCGGCAGTTCCGCACCGGTTACAATGGCCATGAAAACCTCCACCAGCCTTTCGGTCTGGGGGGGACAGCCGGGCAGGTAGTAATCCACGTCCACCACCTGGTCCAGGGCCCTGACGTCGTTATAGAATTCAGGTAACACCAGTACCCCTTCTTTCACCTTTGTCTCCGGCTGAGGCCTGACGTGATCGGGATTGACCGTTGACTCGCTCGTATCGTAAACCCTCTCGAATATGGTTTCCCGGTTGTGAAAATTGGCCAGTCCCGGGATACCCCCCAGGTGGGCGCATGATCCGTAGGCCACCAGGATCTTTGTTTTCTGCCTGAGCAAATGGGCAAGATGCTCGTTTTCACTGTTTCTGACCGCCCCGTTATAAAGGGTCACATCGATTTCCTGGTCCGCCATGGCCTCCACATCCTTGTATTTGGTATCCAGGGCAATGGGCCAGAATACCAGGTCCGCCGCCGCTACCACATCAAACAGTGCTTCATGCACATCCAGCACGGATACGCAGCATCCTCCGCAGGCAGCCCCCCAGTAGACAGCCAATTTTATTTTTGGCTTTGCATTTTTATCTGTTGCTTCCATATTGTGGGAATTTGATTATGCTAATGTTTCCATGACTTCTTTGATCTCACAGGGACCGAGTGCTGTCACCGTTTCGGTCATTTCATCTGCAAGGTCTGCAAATTGTTTTCCCTCGCTGGCGCTGATCCAGGCAAGCCTGAGCCTGTCCTTGTGGAGACCCATCTGCTGGATGTACTTTTGCAGCAGGTGATAGCGCCTGAGGCATTTATAGTTCCCTTCGTGGTAGTGGCAGTCCCCGGGATGGCACCCGCAAATCAAAACTCCGTCTGCACCTTCCCTGAAGGCCGTTAACACGAAGGTAGGATCCACCCTTCCCGAACACATGACCCGGATCACGCGGATGTTGGGCGCATATGTCATCCTGGAGGTGCCGGCCAGGTCGGCACCTGTGTATGAACACCAGTTACACAGGAAAGAAACGATTGTTGGTTTGAATTCCATGATATTGATATTTAAGCTGGTTATTCGGGTTTAAACTTCTTGCATTTCTGTTGTCATTAATCCCTTGATCTGTGATAGGATCTGCTGGTCTGTAAAATGCCTGCTCCGGATGGCCCCTGTGGGACAGGCGGAACCGCAGGTTCCACAGCCCTTGCAAAGGATCTCATTGACCACCGATACATTTTTCTCTTCATCGAAGCTGATGGCCGTATAGGGACAAACCTTGACACAGGTCTGGCAACCGCAACAGATATCTTCGTTTACCACTGCCGTGGTTACTTCCACTTCAACAGAACCCTGGCTGATGGTCGCAAGTACCCTTGATACAGCTGCCCTGGCCTGGGCAACCGAGTCAGTGATGTCCTTGGGTCCCTGGCAGCTTCCTACGATATAGACGCCATCCGTGGTGGTTGCCACGGGATCAAGCTTGGGATGCCGCTCGATGTAGAAATCGTTTCCACACATGCTGACACCAACATGATGCGCTGTATCCCTGGCATCCTCCCTTGCTTCCATACCAACCAGGAGGATCACCATGTCGGCAGGAACCTCGATCTGGGTATTGGAAAGCCGTTCTTTCAGCTCGATCAGCATTTCGCAGCAATCATCCGGATTTGCCTTGGTGATCTGGGGGATACCTTCCCGCTGGTCGAAATTCAGGAACATGATGTTCCTTTTCGCGGTTGCTTCATACAATTCCTCGCATCCCTTGCCAAAACTTCGCATATCTGCATAGATCTCGAATATGCTGGAGCCGGGGAGGGCCGTCCGCAGCTGGTTCGCATATTTCAGTCCAAGCATACAGCATGTACGCGAGCAATACTCATGGTAATCCTTATTCCGGCTGCCCACGCAGTGTATGATGGCAATGTTTTTTGGTTCTTTGCCGTCTTTGGTTTCGATCTTGCCGGACTGGAGCATTTTCTCAAATTCAACCGAAGTTATGACATTGGGCAGTTTACCATAACCATGCAGGTCAACGGAGCTCGGGTCAAAAGGCTTCAATCCGGTTGCAACAATGATGTTGCCGAATTCAAGGGATTTTTCTGTTTTACCGTTATACTTGATATCGGCGTTGAAATTACCCACATAACCGAAGATCTCGTCTATGACCGCTTCCTTGAACACCTCTATATTGGGATGGTTTTCCGTCCGTTTGATCTTTGGTCCCACGATCTGTGCTGCAGGGACCATGTAGGGGAAAGTAAGTTCTACATTGGCTGTATGTCCGCCCAGTTGGGCCTGTTTTTCAAGCAGGTAGACCTGTTTTCCGGCATCGGCAATCTCGAGGGCAGCCGAGAGTCCGCTAATACCCCCGCCGATGATCAGTGTGGCCGGGTTGATATCGACCCTTCGCTTGTCCAGTGCCTCATGCCAGGCCACCCTGGCAACGGCTGCCGTAACCAGCGATTTGGCCTTTCTGGTGGCCTCTTCACGGTCGGTATGTACCCAGGAAACCTGTTCCCTGATGTTCGCCATTTCGAACATATATGGATTGAGTCCGGCGTTGGTCAGGGCTTTCCGGAAGGTCATCTCATGGATTCTCGGG
>Ga0111175_1137_pt1 | contig 13486 bp, 6 predicted proteins | sample DeeMarSWOR324_28_FD_80228 | JGI IMG/M metagenome (GOLD analysis project Ga0111175, IMG submission 80228) | Bacteroides sp. SM23_62
CATCACCTTGACATTGTTCCAGTCATAGAAACTTGTATCTCCATCGAAGGGGATACAGGTTTCAGCAGGTATCTCTTCCACCGGGTCTCCCGGATCATCGGAATGGATGAATCCATATCCCTGTCCGTCCACCATGAACATGAACCCGGATAGTCCGAGTGCATCCCCCTGTCCTATTGGATTGTCCTTGGCTGGTCCGTGCGTGTTGAAGAATTGTGCCCAGGCATAATTGCTGGCATCCTGCCAGGCAAAGAACAGCCTGCCGTCTTCCCACCAGGGTGTTTCAGCAACGCCGGAGGGCCGCTTCTGCAATTTCATATCGGCCTCCACATAGTAATCGTGGCCGCCAAACTTCTTCTCCTGCGCTATGGTTGTCCTGTTTCCTCCCGCAGGCTTGTCCTGAACAATACCATATACCATTTCACCATCATCACTGAATACATCCCACAGCCAAGCTTCAGCTTCGTCGTAATTGGCTGCATCTCCGAAATGGGGTACACTGCTGAATATCCCTTCGATGGGTATGTAGCCGGCCATCACATTATCGAAGTATACCCGGTCATTCGATGATCCGATACCGATCTGTCCCGGTGTAAAAACAAGGTCCAGGACTGCCGATGGTATGGTATCTATCGTATCCAGCACATTGCCGGTATAATACTCAATCATGGTTACCGTATCCAGGCCTATGGCATGGTACACAACGCCATTGACCAGCATGCTCAGGACGGAATCCTCAAGTGTTACCTTGACCTCGTTCCAGTCATAGAAGCTGGTATCTCCCTCGAAGGGTATACAGGTTTCAGGGGGTATTTCTTCTACAGGATCTCCCGGATCATCGGAATGGATAAACCCATATCCCTTTCCATCCACCATGAAGTAGAATCCGGAAAGACCAAGCGCATCTCCCTGTCCGATCGGGTTGTCCTTGGCAGGTCCGTTCGTATTGAAGAACATGGCATAGGCATAATTGGTATCATTCTGCCAAGCAAAGAACAGCCTGCCATCTTCCCACCAAGCCGTTTCAGCAACCCCGGACGGCCTTTTCTGCAATTTCATATCCGCCGATACATAGAAATTACCATGGGCACCGTAGGTCCTTTCATTTAATATACTGGTACGGTTTCCGCCGACCGGTTTATCTTCTACGATGCCATAGACAACTTCCATATCCACACTATCCGTGAATACCTCCCACAGCGTGTCTACTGCCTCTGTGTAATTGTTGGCATTGCCCAGGAATTCAACATCACTGAAGATACTGTCCGGTTCCTGGCCAAAGAGGAAAATTCCCTGTACAAGGAATACAAGTGAAAAGCATAATCGAATAAATTTTTTCATAGTCAGTTTGTTTTGGTTAAACATTTAATTTAGGCTCAATATATAATATTAATTATGTCATCCGAATATTAGAATCCCGGGTTCTGTGTGAGACTCGGGTCCTTCTGTATCTCCAGATAAGGAATGGGGAACAGGTTGTGTTTTTCCTGCACGTTCTGCGCCCGGATCAAATCTTGTGGAGTCGGATTTGTAACATTCCCCCTTGCCAGGAAGGTTTCAACCAGGTTGCCCCACCGGCGCAGGTCGAATATCCTTTTCCCCTCATAACACAGCTCCCACCTTCTTTCCTGCCGGATGGCCCGGCGGAATCCATCCTGGTCGCTGGGATAGGGATTGCCATTCAGGTCATTCACATTGGGCCATTCACTTAATCCTGCACGCCTCCTGATCCGGTTAAAAGCTTCAATGGCCTCGGCAGTGGGACCGTTGGTTTCATTTACTGCTTCCGCATAGATCAGCAATACTTCCGCAAACCTGAACAGGGGATAATTGGTACCGGAAGCATTTCCGCTGGGAGGAAAAGTATAATCATCTTCATCCGGCAGGTATTTATTAACGTGAGGGAAGCTCATTCCCGGCCACCAGTAACCTGCATTGCCATCATCCAATGGTTGTTCCTCTTCAAGTTCATCTATCACATAATAGAGATTTACTACTTCATCCCTGAGGTCTCCCGGTTCAAAGGAATAAATCAGTTCCTTTTCACCGACAAACGATGAGTAACCTCCTTCCCCATTGGCCAGCCTTGGACCCCAGTACAACTTGGTCTCGAACCAGTTATTGGCTTCTGTACAGTTCACGAAAAAGATATGTTCCTCGTTGTTCTCATAGGTATCGTAATCATCCTCATGAGCCGGAAAGACATCCCGGTAATTGGCCCTCAGGTTATAATGACCTTCATCCATGCACTTTTTGGCCCATTCTGCTGCCTTGGCCCAGTTGGATGGATCTCCCTGCACCATATTTCCGGTTTTGGCATCCAGCCTCCAGCCCGCCAGGGTCAGATATACCTTGGAAAGGAATGCCTGGGCGGCGCCCCGGGTGGCACGCCCTTTTTCAGTAATTTCCCTGTCCCACAGATCCTGTTCGGCTTTGATCAGTTCATCTATGATAAAATCATATATGTCCATTACATCGGTCCTCGGCTTATCGGCATCCCCAACCGGGTCACTCACATAGGAATCACCATGAAAAACCACATCGCCGAAGCACCGGACCAGGTTGAAATAGTTCTGTGCCCTTAAAAAGCGGGCTTCGGCGATGATCCGTTTTTTAAGTTCCGGTGAATCGAATGCATTATCCGGCATCAGGACCACATTTTCAATGACATTTCCTGCCCGGTTGATGATCAGGTATGCTGACCACCATACCCAGTAAAAATCTCCGAACTGGGGATCAAATTTGAACCGGTCCATTTCTTTGCGTTCCTGGATTCCACCGAAACCGTCTCCCATATCATCAGATCCGACATCCACTACGATGATCCATGATTTGAGATAATAACGTTGAGCGCCCCCGTAATGGCCGGCATAGGCTCCGGTAAGGGCTGTCAGGGCATCTTCCTGTGTTTCAAAGTAGGTGGCTGGATTGAGAATGCCAGGTGGAATTTCATCCAGTTTCTCGCATCCGGTCAAACCCAGAATCCCCAGCATAATTATCACAAAGCCAGTATTTATGATTGTTCTAATTTGAGTTTTCATTTGCTTAACATGTTTATGTTTGAAGATTATATCCCAACTCTTACGCCGAAGGTGATGCTTTTGGTAGACGGATAATTCTGACCATCATATCCAAGGTTCAGATTGCTGTTGCCTCCTGAATGCATCTCCGGATCATAACCTTTATATTTGGTGATGGTCAGGTAATTCTGCAGGCTGGTATAGACAGTGAGATGCTTCAGGCTGATCTTTGACAGCCACTTGATGGGTAGAGAATAAGATAGCTGGACATTCGAAAGCCTTATAAAGGAAGCGTCCTCTACGAACCTGTCACTTGTTTTATCGACATAACTGTCTGACATTTTCGGAATATCCGTATTCGGATTCTCAGGTGTCCAGCTGTCTTTCAGCCATGCACCGCCATTGAATTCCCCTATGGTACCATTGGACAGGGTTTGGCGTGATCCGTTATACATATCAACGCCCTGCACCCCGTTGATGATGGCATGCAGTTCGAAACCTTTGTAAGCCAATGTATTGATAATTCCAAAAATATAGTCAGGAAGGGCACTTCCAATAACAGCCATGTCCGCATTGGTTAAAACGCCATTATGATTGGCATCCAGGAATCTTTGATCACCCAATCCCTCGTCACCTGTAAATCTTGGTGTGTTATCAATATCATCGCCTTCCTGGAAAATTCCATCCGTGATAAATCCCCAGATATTTCCGATGGGTTTGCCGGGTTCAATTTTGGTGATCCCGGTATAAAATTCTATATCGTTGGCAAGGCTTACGACCTCGTTCTTATTGATGGAGAAATTACCATTTACTGTCCACCTGAAGTTCCCCCCGACGAATATATCAGCCCCAACGGCCAGTTCAAATCCCTTGTTGTTCATCTCGGCAATATTGGAGATAATGTTCACGGTACCCATGTTCCATCCATCTCCATACCCCGTATGTAATGGCAGCGGCATATTCCATAGCAATTCGGATGTGGTACGGTCATATAAATCGAGATTGAAGCGCAACCTGTTGTCCAGGAATCCCATGTCCAGTCCAATATTCGATGTGGTTGACTCTTCCCAGTGAACACTTTCATTCGGGATTGACCCGATGGATGATCCGATCCACATAATATCGCCTCCGGTGCTTCCAACCCCGCCAAAGTTGGCATTCGATCTGTTGGTGCCCACTGCCATCCTGGGCAGCCATTGATAGAGTGAAATGTTATCATTCCCGGATACACCCCAGCTGACCCTGAGCTTCAGCTGGTCGAATACATTCAGGTTTTTGATGAAGTTCTCTTCTGAAATTTTCCAGGCTGCGGAAGCAGAAGGAAAGGTGCCCCATTTTTGCTTGGGACCGAATTTGGAGGATCCGTCCCTTCTTACCGTGACCTCAACAATATACCTGTTCAAGAAATTATAGTCAACCCTGCCGAAAAGGGACTGAAATACACTTCCCGAGGTTCCTGAGTAGATGGCATGATTTGCCTGTGTGAATGCAGCCATATTGTACCACAGGAAAGACTCCCTCCCGATTTCTTCACTATCCATGCCGTTATTATCCGAATTAATGACCTGTTGCTCAACACCCAGCAGGACTTTTAACTGATGATTCTCTGCGATTTGTTTATTATAGGTGGCTGTGATGTTCCCGATCCACCTGTTCCTGTAATTATCTGTAATGGATGCCCGGGCAAGGGCACGCGTGGCTGTTGCGCCAAACAACTCCGCTGTCACGAACGTGTTATGCTGGTTGCTCGTGTAATCTCCTGCTATATCGGCTTTCAATGTAAGATCCTTAATGACTTCATAGCTGAAGAAAACATCTCCCACCAGTCCTGTGATCCTGGTTCTGTCTTTCTGACCCTCGGCCTGCAATCTGGGATTATCCCAGGTGGCAAGATTAAAGTATGCCCCCGTAGAATCATACAAGGGGTAATAAGGGAAGGAAGTAATGGCACCTCCTGCGGTACCCAATGACCAGCCGGTAGTTACATTAAAACTATTTCCTTCCGTGCGGTACACATTGGCACTGACGCCAACATTCATTTTTTGACTGATCTCATGGTCCAGGTTCAACCTTACACCTCCTCTTTTAAAATCCGAATCATAGATGATGCCTTTTTCCTCTCTGTAGTTTGCAGACAGCGCATAGGATGTTTTACCACTTCACCCTGATATCGACAGGTTGTAATAATTCGTATGGGCTGTGCGAAAAATCTCATCCTGCCAGTCTGTATCAGCGATATAACCATTAATGGGTTCTGTACCATCGATCTGGCCCTGGGTAAACTGTGCCGGTAATCCTACAGTCGTTAGTGCCCTGTTGCGCAGGGTACAATACCCTTCCCTATCAAGCAAATCCAACTTTTTGGATACATTGGATATAGAATGGTAATATGAAAAATCAATTCTGTTCTGGTTCCTTTCCCCTCTTTTTGTTGTCACGAGAATCACCCCATTGCCACCCCTGGCACCATAAATGGCCGTGGAGGATGCATCCTTCAGGATCTCCATGCTCTCGATGTCCTCTGGGGCAACAGAATTAATATCTCCACCAATAAAACCATCGATAACCCACAAGGGACTGTTGGTGGTTTGAAGTGAGCCATGTCCACGGATCCTGATGGATGCGCCCGAACCCGGCATTCCACTCGTATTGGTAACCTGGACACCGGCTGCCTGCCCCTGCAGGGCATAATCGATCCTTGTAACGGGTCTGACAGCCAGATCCTCGGAATCCAATGATACGATGGCTCCGGTCAAGTCACTTTTCCTGGTATAACCATATCCCACGACAACAAGCTCATCAAGTGCTTCATAGGCAAGCACCATGCTGACATTAATCACGGTTTGATCACCCACTTCTATCTCCTGCGAGGTATAACCTACAAAAGAGAATACGAGCACATCCCCCGATGAAGCTTCAATGGAATAGTTACCATCCGCATCCGCCACAGTACCTGTAGTGGTACCCTTAATAATAACATTTGCACCCACCAGGGCAGTACCATCACTGACGTCTGTTATTGTGCCGGTAATGGTTCGTTGCTGGGCCCTGATACTGAATACCGAGAATATTGCTATGAAAGACAACAGCAATATTCTCTTGATCATTAATTTATTCATTTTATCATTGTTTAGATACATGTTTTGCAGTTCTGTTTATTTTATTCTTCAGCCTCCGTTACCGTTATCAAATAATCCACAGTCACCTGCTTATAGTCCTGTGCATCGCCCACCTGCCGGTTGGTTAACACGAATGTAGCGTTATATTGACCAGGTGTCTGATAGGTGTAGTTCATATGACCGCCGGCTCCGGTATCGGCACCGGTGGTTGTCAGATCTGACGGGTTGAATTCTGCCCAAACATGTCCGGGAGTCCCGGAAAAGAAAGCGTAAAAATCAGCTTTTCCGCAATTTTCAAAGTGTATTTCCCGACCGGCATCCACAGAATATGGCTCGGACAATACAATGATCTCTCCTTCTTTTTTAATGGAAAGTTTATAGCATGCAACCGGGTCTTCCACTTTTTTCTCACACCCAGTCGCAAGCATTAAGGATGGAATTACCATCCAGCATAATAAGGTTTTAAAGTATCTCATAACTTAGCGTTTTGATGCCATTTTTATTTATTTATCTTCAGATGACAAAACTCAGAATCAATAGCAATCCTACAATGATCAGGATGACAAGCAATACTTCAAGCAGTACCAGAAAAATAATTCTTCGCTTTACGTTGACAAATTTCATCCAATGTCCACTGAAAATTGAGCCTGGGATATGCATTCGTTGTGGTGATAGATCTCACCATGAAATTCCATGATTTGTCAACATTCAAAAATTCATTGATTATCTGATAATGAATTTTTGAGTGCAGAAACCTCCATTTAATTCTTGTACAGTAATGAAGTAAATCCCGGTTTCCAGATGCGATGTTTTCACCTCGATCAATCCTGATTTCAGGTTATTCAAACTTGTTATTTCCTGTCCGACTATATTTCTTATCGTAAGTTTCTGGATTTGATTCTCAGCTTTTATAAAGACTTTGTCCGTTGCGGGATTTGGGTAAATATGAATCCTGGTTTGATACGGCTCATTAACCATACCAGTACCTCCGGCACCTTCCACAAAATCATCGAAGATGGCTATATCATTATAACTCCCCACACCGATCATTCCTTCTTTACCCAGTTTTTCATCCGTAACTGACATATATTCCACTTCATCAATATAGGCTGTTACAGTGGTCCCGCTGCGCACAAGCCTGTAATCATGATACATGGTATCGCTTATGGCCGGCGTTGTATTCAGCTCGCCTACCTCAACCGCCCCACTGGTATCCACCAGGTAGTAGCCGTTGATATCCTCGCCCGTAAAGCGCATATAAGAGTAGTTACTTCTATCCTCATATCCGAAGGCTATGATGAAATCTGCCAATGGATCCAGTGCACCGCTCTTGATCTTATTGACTTTGGCTTTCAGACTTATATCAAAATCGGTATAGGTGTCCATGTTATAAACAGCAACTCCTCCAGGGGTCCCGTTGATCGGGGCAGGTCTCTGGCAGAGTTTCAGGCGTGCATCACCTTCATCTTCCCGGACCAGCCAGTATCCATATTTTGATGGCGTTTTTGAATAATTATCAATATCTCCAAAACTGGTAATATCACTGAATTCATTGGGTTCGACGGGACCGATGTAGAATATGATATGGGCGGCATCAGTGGCGATACCCAGCGTCGGATGCTGCGCTCCCCAGGGTGCCTCCCTGGCGTAAAAACCCAACCACAACTTGGGACTTGTAACCGGGTCATATTCCGAAACATATGGTGCAAACCTGATGCTTAATGTTTTGTTTCCCTCGGCTCCCAACTCGTATGCAACTGCAGGGGTAACATCAAATTCTTCGACCCAGCTCACACCCCCGGTGACAGGATTTACATTGATAAGGGTGTAATTGGCTTCATTTTCATAATCGAATGCCTGGGCATCAGTCCATGTCAATCCTCCTTCTGTGGACAGTGCACCGCTGGAACCATTTCCTTCTTCCCAGTCATCAATGTCATTCAGGTGATATGCATAGTACCCCTGTCCTGTGTTGTTGGATACTTTCAGTACAATTTCGGCATACAGTATTTCCTCTCCATCGGGAATCAATGCCGGCAGGCCGGTCAGGTCAAACTGGGCCCAACCTTCAAAATAGGACATCAGGGATTCATTGTCATCGAAATTACAGATCTCCATGCTGGCGTCGGCTCCAAGATTCCTGGTACTAAAATCTCCAAGCTCCTGGCCCGTTCCGCTTCCAAGTGTAACATCGGCAGCAGCCCAGATCGTATCTTGCTTGGCCTGCGAATAGATTGCAGTTAACATTAATACTGTCAGTATTGATGTTAATGTGAGTTTCAGAAAAGTAGAAAAATGTTTCATGTTTTTAGTTTTTAGTTTGATTCGACAAATAAACGATAAATATTCATGATTTCCAAATGTAAATAACTGAATATTAGGCACTTACATTGATAATTTGGCGGATAATTGAAAAATGCCTGCTTTCGTGGAATATTGGATGAATTGAGTAATTAAGCCATATTCAATTTCCATGATCGAACTTTAAATGGCGTTTAAATAAAAGTTTATTTTTTTTTTGATCTTTATCATCCTTACCCGCTGAAAGCAGGCAAACCATCTTTGCTGACTTACTTCTTGATGAATTTAGCCGTTGCCGGTCTGCCATTCATACCATGGACCGTTATGAAATATATTCCTCGCTCAAGTTGTGAGATATCAATCTCTTTTGAACCGGAGCTTACAACATGAAAGGTCTGTATTTCCTGACCGACTATATTTGAGATTTGAAGTTTTTGAATGGTGTTTTCAGCATTAATGTAAAGCTTATCTTCTGCAGGGTTTGGATAAAGCGTGAACCTTGTTTGATAAAGGTCATTAACCATACCAGTGCCTCCAGCCCCTTCCACGAAATCATCGAAGAAAGCAATATCATTGTAACTTCCCATGCCTATCATTCCTTCTTTTCCCAATTTATCATCCGTAACTGACATATATTCTACTTCATCAATATAGGCTGTTACAGTGGTCCCGCTGCGTACCAGCCTGTAATCATGGTACATTGTATCGGCAATGGCCGGGGTTGTGTTCAGTTCTCCTACCTCAACTGCTCCGCTGGTATCAACCAGGTAGAAGCCGTTGATGTCTTCCCCCGTGAAACGCATATAGGAATAATTCTTTCCATCCTCATATCCGAAGGCGATAATGAAATCTGCCAATGGATCAAGTGCACCACTTTTGATCTTGTTTACCTTGGCCTTCAGATTGATGTCAAAGTCCCCATAGGTGTCCATGTTATAAACAGCAACACCGCCTGGTGTTCCGTTGATCGGGGCGGGCCTTTCAGTGATCATCAGACGGGCATCCCCCTCATCATCCACCACGGCCCATTTTCGGAATCCGGAAGGTGTAATGTCATAATTCCCGATGTCTCCGAAATTTTCGATATCACTGAATACCGTGGGTTGGGGTGTACCGATATAGAATATGATATGGGGGGCGTCCAAGGCAATCCCCGACTCCGGGTCGATAGCTCCCCAGGGTGCCTCCCGTGCATATAATCCCAGCCATTTCTTATCTGCTTCAGGATCGTCAATGGTTGGGTAAAACCGCAAGGTCAGCAATTTGTTACCCTCAGCTCCCAACTCGTAATCAACCGCTTTCTTAACATTGAATGTTTCTATCCAGCTTACCCCACCAACATCCGGATTGGTATGGATTAAGGTGTAGTTAGCTTCATTTTCATAGTCATATGCTTGGGCCATGGTCCATGTCAGTCCTTCACCGGTCTCATCCAGGCTACCCGATGATCCATTGCCTTCTTTCCAGTCATCAATGTCCTTCAAATGATAACAGTAATAACCATTGCCTGAATTATTGGACACTTTCATGATAATTTCAGCATACAGGATGGCCTGTCCATCAGGAATCGAATCCGGAAGGGTTGTAAGATCGAATTTCACCCAGCCTTCGAATGGGGACATGTAACCCGGGTAGTCATCATAGTTGGTGACCATAATGCTTCCCCCGCCGCCGAAGTTCCTTGTTTTTGCATCTCCAATGTCACCACCGGTGCCACTTCCAAGGCTTAAATCTGCGGCTGAATAAAATGTCGCCTGTGTTATTTGTGATTGTGCCGATGTAAAAATCAGCAGGGTGAAAATTGAAGCTAAAATCCATTTGAGACTTAAAGTAGAATTTTTCATAGTTGATTGGTTATTGGTTTAACTTGGGCATTGGAGATGCAAATTATGACAAAAAAAACTGTTTGTCAAGTGTAAAGCACTGTGCAATAGTTAGTTACGTGATTTATTTGGCGGTTAAATGGAAGGGGGGAATTATGAAATATCAGGAATAACAGGTCTTGAGGTAAACATTTGGTAAATGTTCATTTTCCTTTGGCGGATAAATAAAAAATTACTTTTTTTCAATTTGTATTCAGTCTGCACATATTCCAACTGAACTAGAGGATGTAAAGTCCTGATATTTTATTAATTCAAGGGTGAAGGGAACTTAATTGCTGATCTTAACCTTTTTTTGGGCAGGAAGATCAGTTCTTTCCACCCTTCTTTCGGATTTTTGAATCTTTTCCGGGTTTGCATGATCCCTTTGACCTTATTGTGGAACTCCCAGCAAGTTTTCATGCGTAGGTCAATGTTATTAGATAGCTGTGAAATATTTATTTCACGGCCTGTGCTGGTCAGGATGAGAATGTAAAAAGCTTTGTCAATAGGGAATCTTAACCTGTGAAAAATGGTACCGCAGGTAACAGATTCTTTGTAATTACACTTTTTACACCTTCTCATAAGGGAGATTTCATCCGTGCAGTATTCATGACCGCCACATTTTTTACAGGTATATCCATCCTTCCATTTTAATTCTTCAAGAAATTGATTACAGGCGGATTCATCCGGGTATATTTGCTTAAATTCATCGAAGCCAATGAGCTTTTGCATCACCAGTGCCTCAGAAAGGTGATGCAGATGATCTTCCAGCTCAATATTGTGTTTTTGTAACACCTCGTTCATCTGTCTGATCCTTTCAGCCTGTTCTTGTATCTTATCCCGCTGTTCAACAACCTGGGCCGTTCTTGCCTTGACCTTGATCTCAAGGACCTTTTTTTGATATTTAATTGAATACAGCCGTAGTTCAATAATCGCCAGGGTAATAGCTATTACCAGTACGATTAACAGTATTTTAAACCACCAGGTTTTCCAAAAAGGAGGCGTAATGATGATGCGCATGGATGTTTCTTCTTCACTCCAAACGCCATCGTTGTTTGCAGCCTTGACTTTGAAAATATATTCACCGTGATTCAGATTGGTATAGGAAGCTTTTCTTTCCGTACCGACAAAGTTCCATTGATCTTCAAAGCCTTCCAGCATATAGGCAAACTGATTTTGTTCCGGAGCAACAAAATTCAAGGCAGCAAACTCAATGGAAAAGACATTGTTCTTGTATGATAATATCAACTCTTCTGTTTCCGTAATGGCTTGCTTAAGAATGGTATCTCCATTGAAAACCTCTCCCAATGATACATCCTTATTGAACAATTGAAGATTGGTGAAGACCACAGCGGGAGGGTGCAAATTGTCTTTAATACTGTCGGGGTGAAAAACATTGTAACCATTGATTCCTCCAAAAAGCATCTCTCCGTTACGTGATCTTAAAGCGGCACGCGCCACAAATTCCTTGCTCTGCAATCCATCATCAACATTGTATCTTTTAATCAATAACCTGTTCGGGTCATTTAATGCTGATGAGCTGATAATCAGCATATCCCCGATAGCCGGTGTCTGTGTATCAAGTTCCTCTATTTTACTGAAGATAATTTTTAATATTCCATCCGTGGTACTGATCCATAGGTCTCCATGGTCATCCTCCAGAATACCCATTATAGCATCATCAGGTAATCCATCTGACCGGGTATATGAAATGAATGAGCCATGTTCGTTCATTTTGTTCAATCCTTCAACTGTCCCTATCCATAAAGTACTGTCCCTGGTTTCATAGATACAGCTGATAAAGTTATGGGATAAGGAAGTATTATCCGTCGGATCATGCTGATAAGATTTAAATAAGCCTTTCTCTTTATTTATCAGTAGATTTAAACCCTTCAGGGTACCGATCCAGATGTTGCCTTTGCTATCTTCCAAAATGGTGCTGACATCGTTACTGCTCAAGCTATTATTGTCATTACCATTGAATGTAAATCGTGTAAAATTATCCGTTTCCCTGTTGTATAGATTTAATCCACCACTCCATGTGCAAATCCAGACATTATTATCACTGTCAACATAGGTAGTAAAAATATGGTCCCACCCTAAGCTGTTAGGGTCGTTGCTATTATAAACATAATTGATAACCCGATTGGTGGATGGATTGTATTTAATCAATCCCCTGTACCATTGCCCTATCCAGAGCATGCCTTGCTGGTCCTGATTGATCGACATAATGGCTCCGGGCATAATATATTTAAAGGTGTTACTTTGCCTGTTGAATTGATTTAATCCTTTTGATGACCCAATCCAGAGCATGCCTTTATCATCTTCGTAGATAGCCTGTATTTTATTGCTTGCCAAACCATCTTCTGATATGTCCTGTTTAAAATGACTGAATTTATGTCTTTTCTCCTTGTTCAGTCCCGTAGTGGTCCCAACCCACATCGTACCCGAAGCGTCAAAATATATGCATTGCACAAAATTATAATTAAGGCTCTCGTTGTCGAGGGGATTAGTCCGGTAACATTGAAATTGTATGGATGGATGTATTAAATCCATTCCGGGCGATTGTTCCTCTGCAACCAATTTGTTAATTCCTTCACCATAGGTACCTATCCAGAGGGTGCCTGAATGATCAATATTCAAACTAAGTACAGCATTACTGCTGATACTACCGGGATCTGAAGGATCATGCGTATACCTGATAAACTTAACACTTCCCGGATTCATCGATCCGGAATCCGGCCGGATCAACCTGTTCAAACCGCCATCCCATGTTCCTATCCACAGGGTGCCATCAGGGCACTCACAAATGTCCACTACCTGATTATCACTCAGACTGTACGGGTTTTTTACAGAATGTTCGAAATGATGGAACCTTTTGGTCTCAGTGTCAAATAAATAGAGCCCATTATCATTTCCAATCCAGATATTGCTCTCAGAATCAATGGATATATCCTCTATAAGATCATTTTGAAGACCTGTTGGAATATTGGCTTCAGCTTCGAGATCAATGAATCCACTAACCTCTATATCCGGGTTAAACAATCTGACACCATTGTTTGTACCCAACCAGAGAATACCTGATGGATCCTGTACTATAACTCTGATATTATCATAACCTGGATTAGCAGGTATGTCAGGATTCGGCAGAACACGTATAAAATTATCTTTGGCTCTGTTATAA
>Ga0111175_1138_pt1 | contig 13433 bp, 14 predicted proteins | sample DeeMarSWOR324_28_FD_80228 | JGI IMG/M metagenome (GOLD analysis project Ga0111175, IMG submission 80228) | Bacteroides sp. SM23_62
AGCTTGGACGGGGGATTTTGCACGAGCCTGTAGACAGGCATGGTATAATTATGGTCCTCCGCGTACCGGAGAATGGTCTCCCTGTCCTCCTGGCTTGCCAGCACAAATCTTACCCGGTTGCCGTATTTTTCATACAGATGTTGGATATTCGGCATTTCTGCCCGGCAGGGAGGGCACCAGGTGGCCCACAAACCGAGGAAGATCACCTCGCCTTTAAAGTCCCTGAATGAAACAGGCATTCCGTTGAGGTCCATCAGGGTCCATTCAAAGTCTTCATCATTAAGGGAAATCTGGTTGACTTCCCTGATAATGGCCGGCCGGTGCATGATCAGTTTATTCAGTCCGGTAGCCACATATTTCCTGGAAAATGGCAACAGTACAGACAGGATCAGCAAGTAGAACAGCAGGTCTGTGGTGATCCGGAAAGGCGATTTGGTCCGGAAATAATTTTGTATCCTATCCTTCATCTTCATTCCTTGGCTGGCTTAATTGATACCATGTCTGAGTCGATCTTTTCTGCCTTCAGGATGAAATCAAAGCGGTTGAGATCCAGGCAAAGATAGAGATCCGTGGAAGGGGCATAATCCTGATGCCCGGCCACAAAGAATCTTTTCCCGCTGGTCCGCCTTATGGTTTCTGTCATCTCAGGGTAATCGGGAATCCGACCCAGCAGTTTCAGACGAATGTATTCAGCGCAAAGGGTATCCTCTTCTGTCGGATGCCGGGCGGCATATCCCATACAGACCAGGGAAACCAGTCCGGGAGCCTGTTTTCTGATATAATTTACGATAGCATCTGCATTGACAAAACTGCCGGTCAGGATCTCATCTGCATAGATGGCATTTATCAGTCCCCTTGTCCCGGCACTGGTGGTCTGGACCACTGTTTTACCGGTAAAATCAATACTTTCAACCTGGAAGGGTGAATTGCCATAATCGAATCCTTCCACCATCCTTTCATTCCTTTCTCCCATCAGCAGATAATCCGGGTGTTCGGCTTTCAACCTGAAAGCTGTTTCAACCTCACCGACGGAAATGATCTCTCGGGCGCCGTTCCCTGCCACATAGCAGGCCGCCGAAAATGCCCTGAAAACATCAATTACGATGGTGAGTCCCCGTGCCTCCCTGGCACCTTCCACCAGCTGTAAAATATTAATTTTCATCCGCCGAAATCAAGCGCTTAAAAATACAAAGTTTAGTGATTCACGGAAATTAATTCATACTTTTAGGCCTGCAGAAAATCCCGCTGTATGAAATTCAAGGATAAAATCATCTGGATCACCGGTGCAGCATCCGGGATAGGTGAGGCACTGGCATACAAATCTGTTGAATACGGGGGGAAACTGATCCTCAGTGATATTGATGAACCCGGACTGGCAAAGGTAGTTTCCGCCTGTGAATCATCCGGTGCCAGTGTTTTGAACCTGCCCTTTGACCTGTCCTCCGGGGAGTCCATTGAAAAAGCTGTATTGCGGGTCATGGAGCATTTCGGCAGGGTGGATGTCCTGATCAATAACGGTGGCATCAGCCAGCGCTCCCTGACCTGGGAGACACCGCTGGAGGTGGATTATAAGATCATGCATATCAATTTTTTTGGAGCCGTCCTTCTGACGAAGGCTGTCCTTCCCTATATGATGGAACAGGGGGGTGGTTATATTGCGGCCACAAGCAGTATCACCGGGAAATTCGGTTTCCCCCTGCGATCCGCCTATGCTGCATCAAAACATGCCACACAGGGGTTTTTCGAGACCCTGGGTATAGAGCTGGCCGGAAGGAACATCTCCGTGACCATAGCCATGCCCGGCAGGGTCCAGACCAATATTTCCATGCATGCCCTTACCAGGGAAGGGACACCGCACGGGAAGATGGATCCGGGACAGGCCACCGGGATCAGTGCAGATCTTTGTGCCAGAAAATACCTGGATGCCGTCTATAAAAAAAAGCATGAAGTCCTCATAGGAGGAAAGGAATTGATGATGGTCCACATCCGCAGGTTTCTGCCTTCTCTTTTTTACAGATTAGCCGGGAGGATCAAGCCTGAATGAAGTAGAATTTTATTATTTTTAAATCATACCAATCCGAAATCCCATGGAAAGAAGAAAATTCATTAAAAAATCAACTGCGGTAGCAGCTGGAGCCAGTATCCTACCCATTATACCCGGCACGGCGCATGCAGCCTCCAGGTTACTCGGGGCCAATGAGAAAGTGACCGTTGGCGTGATCGGCGTAAACGGTATGGGCATGGCCAATCTGAGGACATTCCTCCGGCAGGAGGGGGTTGAATGTGCTGCCCTGTGTGATGTCGACCGCAATGTGCTTCAAAAGAGGGCTGCCGAAACAACCGAACTGCAGGGAAAGCAGCCGGATGTGTACGGAGATTACAGGAAATTGATCGAGCGGAAGGATATTGATGTCGTGATCATTGGTACACCCGACCACTGGCATTGTTTACCCATGGTGGAAGCCTGTCAGGCAGGAAAGGATGTATATGTTGAGAAACCCATTGCCAATACCATACAGGAGTGCAATATCATGGTCAAAGCGGCCCGCAAATACGACAGGATTGTTCAGGTGGGCCAGTGGCAACGCAGCGATCCGCACTGGCAGAAAGCCGTTGATTTTGTCCGTACGGGAAAACTGGGAAAGATCAGGACGGTAAAGGTTTGGGCCTACCAGGGATGGATGGGGGTGAACCTGCCTGTTGTCCCGGATGAGCCCGCCCCTGAGGGAGTGGATTATGATTTCTGGCTGGGCCCGGCACCCAAACGGCCGTTCAACAAGCACCGTTTTCATTTTTCCTTCAGGTGGTTCTGGGATTATGCCGGGGGACTGATGACCGATTGGGGTGTGCACCTGCTGGATTATGGCCTGTACGGGATGAATGAGTATGTACCTAATTCCGTGATGTCATCCGGAGGAAAGTATGCCTATCCTGACGATGCCAAGGAGACACCGGATACCCAGTATGCCATCTATGAATTCGATGGCTTCGGACTGGTATGGGAATCCGCCGTAGGGATATCAGGCGGATCATATGGCCGGGATCACGGGGTTGCCTACATAGGGGAAAACGGAACCCTTGTCGTTGACCGCCAGGGATGGGAGGTGATCCCTGATAATACAAATGATGAACTCCGTATGGAAGGCGTACCATTGACAACCCGTGTGGAGAATGGCGGACTTAACCTTCATGTTCAGAATTTCCTTGAATGTATAAAAACAAGGGAAAGGCCGAATGCGGACATAGAGATTGGTGCACACATTGCCAGGTTTGCACACCTGGGCAACATTGCCTATAAAACCGGGAGGAAAGTATACTGGGATGCAGAGAAGGGTGAATTCACCGGTGATGATAAAGCCAATGAAATGGTCAAGGCGAATTATCGGTCTCCCTGGAAGGTACCATCTATCAAATAATAATCCATGGAACGCAGAAAATTCATTAAAAGTACAACCGCAGCAGCGGCCGGGGCCAGCGTTATACCCGTTATGCCGGGCACCGCCAGTGCGGCTGCCAGGATCTTTGGCGCCAGTGACAAAGTGGTCATGGGTGCCATTGGCGTCAATGGTATGGGCATGGCAGACCTGAAGGCCTTCCTCCAGCAGGAAGGGGTTGAATGTGCTGCCCTGTGTGATGTTGACCGGAAGGTCCTTGAAAAAAAGGCTGTTGAAACTGAGGATATCCAGGGAAAGAAACCAGATCTGTACGGAGATTACCGGAAACTACTTGAGCGAAAGGACATTGATGCGGTGATCATAGGAACCCCTGACCACTGGCACTGCCTGCCCATGGTCCAGGCTTGTGAGACAGGCAAGGATGTATATGTGGAAAAACCCATTGCCAACTCAATCCAGGAATGTGATATCATGGTCGAGGCGACCCGTAAACACAGCCGGGTGGTCCAGGTAGGGCAATGGCAGCGCAGCGACCCGCACTGGCAGAAAGCCGTTGATTTTGTAAACGGGGGAAGCCTGGGAAAGATCCGGACCGTCAAGGCCTGGGCCTATATCGGATGGAAGGGTGAACTTCCGGTGATGCCTGACGAACCGGTACCGGAAGGGGTGGATTATGATTTCTGGCTGGGACCTGCACCGGCACGTCCTTTCAACCGGCATCGTTTCCATTTCAATTTCCGCTGGTTCTGGGATTATGCCGGTGGACTCATGACCGACTGGGGTGTGCACCTGCTGGATTATGCCCTTTACGGGATGAACCAGTATGTTCCAAACGCTGTCATGTCTTCGGGAGGGAAATATGCCTTTCCGAACGACGCCCGCGAGACACCGGATACGCAGTTTGCCAATTATGAATTCAATGATTTTGCCCTGGTCTGGGAATCCACCGTGGGAATATCAGGCGGGCCTTTTGGCCGGGGACATGGAGTGGCTTTCCTGGGGGAGAATGGAACACTGGTTGTTGACCGCCGTGGATGGGAGGTCATACCCGAAGTATCTGATGGAAAACCTTTGATGGAGGCGGTACCTTTTACCGAGAAAGGTCAGGCCAGTGGACTTGACCTGCATGTGCAGAATTTCCTGGAATGTCTCAGATCAAGGGAAACACCCAATGCAAGCATTGAAATCGGAGGCCACATTGCCAGGATTGCCCAGCTTGGGAACATAGCCCTTAAAACCGGCCGGAAAGTATACTGGGATGCCGAAAAAGGCAGATTTTTCAATGATGACAAAGCCAATGAGCTGGTGAAAGCCAATTACCGGGCACCCTGGAAATTACCTTCGGTTTGAAAAGACCCAGGGGAGCAGCTCCGGTTCGGCAGAGGCATTATCCCGGCTGTTATGCCCGGTTCCGGGATATAGGGTAAGCCTTATCTTTCCTTTTTGTTTCTTTAATGCGGCTGCCATTGCAGCTGAGTATTCCGGGGGCAACTACATTATCTTCTGCCGCGTGAAAGATCCAGAACGATGTAATCCTGGAAATTTTCCTGGCCGTTCTGGGATTGCCCCCTCCACAGATGGGAAAAGCGGCGGCAAATGTTTTGGGCCGCAGGGTCAGCAGGTCGAAGGTGCCCATGTCCCCATGGAAAGTCCACCGAGGTAAACCCTGTCAGCGTCAATGTAAGCTGTGTTGACCAGTTCATCAAGCAGATCCAGTACAAGGCGCATGGACGGATTGGGAGGGCCTTTGCTGGAGAAAGTGAAAACCCGGTTCCCCCATCCTGGTCTTCGGAGCGTTCCATCCTGGCCCACCAATCATCCTGGGGACATTGCGGAAAGACGACTACTGCTGGAAAATCCCTCCTGTTGGCGGGATCCGCAAACAAGCTCCCTCCATGAACCAGTTGTTTTTCGTTATCATTTCCCCTCTCGCCTGCACCATGAAGGAACAGCAAGAGGGGATATTTGCCGGTCTCATCAAAACCAGGCGGATACATGATGCGGTAAGGCAGGGTATCTTCCTGATTCAGGTATAGTTTCTTTTGATAAACATCCATGTCCTGGGCCTGTGCTGAGATAGAAAAAATGAGCAGTAAAAATATCCTGATCCTTTGCATCATGTCATTAACTCGGGGAAATCGTCTATTTAAGTATTCCTTTTTCCCATTTTTCAACGCCCTCAGGTTTACCTCCCTGTAGCAGTCTTACGAAGGCAAGCATGGTTTTTCTGGCATCCCCTACTGGATAATAGAATCCTTCCCAGTTATCGCTGTCCTCTCCATCATGGTTGGGAATGATATGATCAAATTGCCAGGCCATTTTCATTTCGCGGTAGGCACTCGAGGCCCTTGTCTCGATATCGTCCAGGTCAAGCATTGATAATTCCACCTTCTGTCTGGTCTTTCTGCGAAGCTGCTTCCGTCGCATGATTTCCGTAATAAGATCCGGGAGCCTGACATTTCTCTGCGGATGCTTGAAATATTTTATCTCCTCTTTTGAAAGAGGGGACAAAAACACACTCAGCTTGGGATAATCTTTGAGCTGTGGATGGGTAGTGAGGATCTCGGCCACGTATGGATTCCCTTCGAAAAACACATTGTTTTTTTTAAGCATACCGGACAGTTCCTTCAGGTTGAGGGCTTGCAGATCCCCTCTCACGCCCATTACGATATAATTCCCGTCGAGCCGGAATGCCTCGATCTCTTCCTTCTTCCGGAAATAATAATCAACACCTTCCATTTCCCCTGGTCGGGGAGAGCGATCATTGAACAGTACCAGTTTTTGCATGTTCTCCCGGATATCAGGGTAAAATCGCTTCAGTGCTTTGTCCAGGGGACTTTTACCTATGCATGAGGGCCCCGTAAGTATAATCAGTTTGTTCATATAATGGTTTTTTTCAGCCTATTAAATATTAAAAAAATACTTAACTCCACCAATTATTAAATACTATATTTGAGCCTTGAAATGACACCATCATGTTAGGAGTATATCTCTCATTGGCAGTCCTTGCTATCTGTGCTGCAAGCAATGCCCAGTTAGCGGAACGCATTGATGAACAACTGACCGGGAACCTGGAGCAGCACGAAGGGTTATACAAACATTTCCATCAGTATCCGGAACTGTCCTTCAAGGAATTCAAGACATCGGAAAAATTATCTGATGAACTGGAAAGGCTTGGTTTCAAACTGACACGGAATGTAGGCGGTAATGGTTTTGTGGGTTTAATGCAAAATGGACCGGGACCTGTGATAATGATCCGCACCGATCTGGATGCCCTGCCACTGGAAGAGAAAACCGGACTCAGCTATGCCAGTAAAGTGATTATGCCTGATGCTGACGGGATTGAAATGCCAGTAATGCATGCCTGCGGGCATGACATGCATATGACCGTGTGGCTGGGGACAGCCAAGGTACTGGCGGTCTTGAAGGAAGACTGGAGGGGTACCCTTATGATGGTAGCGCAACAGGCAGAGGAGAAAAGCGGCGGGGCCGATGCCATGATCGCAGATGGATTGTTCACCAGGTTTCCCCTGCCGGATTATGCACTGGCCTACCATGTGAGTGCTGAATTACCGGCAGGAACCATAGGATACAGGCCTGGTCCATTCCTGGCCGGGGTAAGTTCAGTCGATATTACCGTGCATGGCGTCGGAGGGCACGGGGCCCTGCCGCATCTGGCCGTTGACCCGGTTGTACTGGCCTCCCGGATGGTACTGGCTTTTCAAACCATACCGAGCAGGGAAATCAATCCCCTGAAACCTGCTGTCGTGACCGTAGGTTCCATTCATGGCGGGACAGTGCATAATATCATACCCGATGAAGTGAAGATGCAGCTTACTGTCAGGTATTACGATGATGAAACCTATGGACATATCATATCCGCACTCCAACGTATTACCAGCGGTATTGCCGGATCAGCAGGATTGCCTGAAAACCTGTACCCGGAAGTTACGCCCCTGGGACAGACACCGCCTGTTGTCAATGATGCGAAACTCACAGAGGAAGCGGTTGCTTCTTTCAGTTCCATGCTGGGACCTGAAAATGTAATAGAGGTGGAACCTGTAACCGCGGGAGAAGATTTCGCCAGATATGGCAGGACCGATGAAAAAGTGCCCATAGCCATGTTTTGGCTGGGGACTGTGAACAGGGAAAAATTCAGGGCACACATTGATCAGGAGATCCCTTTACCCGGCCTGCATAACCCGGCCTTTTATCCTGATTTTGCACCGACCTATAAGACCGGTGTAAGTGCGATGGCCAAAGCGGTTATCGATCTGTTCAACAAATAGGATCCGCCCTTTCCGGCAAATCTTATCCCTGATCATTTAACTTCCTTGTAAAGCTTCTTTAAAAGGATTTCTGACCGGGCAAATATGGCCGCCGATTCCGTATCCCTCTGAGATTCGAATAAAGTGATCAGCTCAATTTTGAGTTCAGGCTCTATATTGGAGATATTGTACAGGATGGTCATGGCATTTGCTTTGACGGCAATGGCCGTGGTAGGAGATTCCACCAGCCCGTAACAGAGATTAAAAAGCGATCCAGTATGTGCGGATGGTATGGATAGTAAGGAAATCATATTCAGCAGGTTTCTCCAGACCGATTCCGTCTTGATTCCTGGTAAAATGCTTATGATCTCAGGCAGCCGGGGCTCGAGATAATATGGATGCTTTATGGCGAATAGCCAGATGACCCGGGATGCTCTCATGGAAAGGGGATAGGTGTCCTCAAGCATGATCTCCCACACGGTCTCGAAAACCTCCGGATCCTCTTCGATCTTATCTACGAGGATCTCGGCATTGAGCCTGGAGCTGTCGATCTGGAGAAATTCCCTTATATCCATCCTGTTTCCCGGAAATCCAGCCAATTGATCTGCCAGGTCTGGATTTCAAATTCCACCTCATAATCATCCGGGATCTTTGGGATCAAAGCATGGTAATCCACCAGCATACTGGTATCTTTTTGTTCGGTATCATAGCTGATCCTGAAAGTCACGGTCTGGATTTCACAGTCCCTGATTACGGCCTGGCTCCTGTAAGTCAGATCCTTATCAGATTCATAGCTGCCCAGCAACAGGGTGTATTTTTCAAAATCGATAACGGGAAGGGTGCTGCATTCGACGAGCGATTCGAGTCCCGATTGATGATCGATCACAAAGTTAAAACCCCTGCTCTGATCATCGATAATGATACCGCAATCAATCCCGCCGAAATAATCAAAAGTCTGGTAGGAGATCGTAATCTTTCCGGTGCATTCATCCTTCTTGCAGGATCCTGCCATTCCCGCCAGCATAAATACGGTTGCTGTAATTATTATGAACTTTTTCAAGATAATCTCAAATATTGATCTATTTAACTGAACAACAAATATTGAGATTTGTTATACATTTTAAAATATAATTTATTTAGCTTAGAATCGTTTTAAATAGGAAAATGTGATGAAGATGGTGAGTCTGGTTAGAATGGCAGTAATGGTGATCTTGATTGGATCATTCAGCGGCATGATCCAAGCATATAAGCATTCAAATGATATGAGTGAACAAAACAGATATGAAGTAGCCACCTTTGGCGCTGGCTGTTTCTGGTGTACGGAGGCGGTATTTGAACGCCTGCAAGGAGTGGACAGGGTTGTAAGCGGTTATTCAGGTGGCCATGTAAAGAATCCGTCCTACAAGGAAGTTACTACCGGGCAGACTGGCCATGCAGAGGTCTGCCAGATCTTCTTTGACCCCGATGTTATCAGTTATGCGGAACTGCTGGATGTATTCTGGCATACACACGATCCGACAACTTTGAACCGGCAGGGAAATGACCACGGACCCCAGTATCGATCGGTCATCTTTTATCACGATGCCCAGCAGCAAAAGATGGCAGAGGAATCAAAGCAGTCCATGGCTGTCTCGGGCACATTTGATGATCCGATTGTTACGGAAATCACTGAATTTAAGGATTTCTACAAGGCCGAAGATTACCACCAGGATTACTTCATAAATAATCCTGGCCAGCCGTATTGTACATTCGTTGTCAGGCCCAAGGTGGAAAAATTCAGTGCCAAATACCAGGATAAACTGAAGTAGCTCTATATTTTAATAGTATTCCGGACCGATCAGCAGTTTACCTGTCCATACGGACAGGATCAGGATAATGAGTGCGACCAGTAGTCTCAGTCTGATCACAGCCTGTTTCCCGGTCATCAACGATTTTGCCCCTAAAAAGATCAGCAGTCCCTGGAAGGCAATCCACATGATCCATCCCGGATTGTGAAGGAAACTTTGCGACAGGTCCTTTTGCAGTACACAGCCAATGGCTTTAGAATATCCGCAACTGGGACAGGGCAACCCGGTGATTTCCTTGAAAATGCAGTCAAAATGTATTATGGTCCCATAGTAACTCAGCACAGGATATGCCAGGGTTCCAAGACAGCTAATCAGGATCAGCGCATTGACCAGGTAACCTGTAAAAGTCAGACGTCCATTTCGCTCAAGGGCCAGAGGTTTAGCCAAGCCTGCTCCCACAATTGGCGCATTTACGGATCTCTTCTTTGGTCCCCTCCGTCACAAAAGGGATCCAGCATAAAGGCAGGCAGAAAATAACCAGTAAAACAAAAACGATCCAGCCTGTTTCAGACATCTTTTTTTCAATGATGGGCATTCCCACATGATCGCAGAAAGGACATTTCAAAGCCATATGCATATAGGTGAATGGTTATTGGAAGGTTTTTCTTTTAAAGGTATGAATTTTTTGCTTCAGCTTTACAGGGGAAGGTTATATACCAGCCGGAGAAGGGCAATAGGTCCAGGATTGAAATTTACATTTTTCACCACACGGTTATCGCCAAATTTAATGATGGTGATCCTGAAATCAGCCTTCTGGTCGGCCTCATATTGCTTGTAATACCTTCCCATGGCATACCCAAGCCTTCCTTCCAGGTGGAAATTCCCGGCCAGCCTGATACGCCCGAACAGGCATAGGTCTATACTCGTACGCTCCATGTAATCCCCCTGGTAATCCGGATGTCCCAGTTTGTATGAAGTAATCAGGCCAAAATGGCTGATCCCGGCAGAGACATTATCATTGGCCTGGTATTTGATCTTCCCTGAAATGGGCCATGTGCCCACGATGCTCCATTTTGATGACAATTCCCAGTTCGTATATACGATGGGTACCATGTAGGGGCCGCCCAGTTCATAGTGTAGCATGAAACCGAAGCGCATAAGCAGTCGATCGTGGAATCGTTTTTCATACAGGGCGGTACCCCCCAGCTGGAAATGCCCTCCGTCCACATTGTTGAAATCAGTCATAAACCGTGGTGCGAATAGCAGCTGCATGCCCCTCCCGTTGCTGAATTTCTGATAAAGCCCTGTCTGCAGGATAAAGCCGGAAATCCTAATTGGATTGGCAATATCATCCGGCATGGTGATATCGTTGTCTACCCTGAAATGGTTAAAAGTAAGTTGATTGTACCATATGGATGATTCGGAGAAGGGCACCCCAAACTGCAGATTTGCCAGGATCCCTGTCTCGTTTCCTTTTTCAGTATATGTCGATTCATATTCCTGGGGGAAACCGTAACGGCCTGAAAGGGTAAAAATATCAAGGCTGGACTGGGCAGATATATAAATAGTTGTAAATATTCCCAGAATAACAAAGGTTAAGTGCTTCATGGATAGTTATTTGGTTCTGTGATCGAATATACAGATAATATCCCTTATATCAAATCAAAATATTATGACAAGCAGGTCTGTTTATCTTTAATTCCCCACTTTTCTTATATTTACTGATTCAAACCAAAAAGCAAGGAAAATGGCTGATCGAGAACTTGGATTTACGACAAAGATGCTGACAACGCCCTATGCAAAACAGGATCCTTATAATTCCCTGCATATGCCTGTTTATGAAACCGTTGCCTATGAATTCGAGACAGCAGAGGATATCGCCGGTGCATTCCAGGATAAGAAACCTGCACATGCTTATTCACGGTCCACCAATCCTTCTGTTGAATACCTTGAGCGTAAAATAGTTACAGCGACCGGGGGGAGGGCCGTGCTGGCCATGGCTTCCGGTATGGCGGCGATCAGCAATACCATACTGGCCCTTGTCAAACCGGGTGAAAATATACTGGTCTCCCCACATTTGTTTGGCCATACCTATGGTCTGTTTCATAAAACCCTGAGAAATCTCTGCATTGAGCCAAGGTTCTGCAACCTGCTTGACTATGAAAACCTTGAAAAGAATATTGATGAAAATACCCGTCTCTTGTTTTTTGAAACAGTTACCAACCCGCAGCTCGAAGTGGCAAATATCCGAAAACTGGTAAAGATCGCACAAAAGCATAATGTCCTGGTCGTGGCCGACAGTACCCTTACTCCCATCAATGTGTTCAGTGCCAAATCATTCAAGATTGATGTGGAGATCATGTCCAGTACCAAATTCATTTCCGGAGGCGGTACGTCTGTTGGCGGGATTGTGGTCGATACAGGGGTGAATGACTGGTCTGAAGTTCCCACCCTGGTTTCATTCCATGAAAAGAAGGGGGACATGGCCCTGATGGCCAAACTCCGCAAAGAGATATTCCGCCATTTTGGTCCCGCGCTCTCACCCAGGGCTGCGCAGTTGCAGAGCATGGGACTGGATATCCTGGAGCTCAGGGTCGAACGGTCATATGAGAACTGCCTGAGGCTGGCTGAACATTTTACAAACCATCCCAGTATCAAGAAACTGACCTATCCCGGCCTGGCCAGCTCGGAATATTACCAGCTGAGCAAAGAGCAGTTCAATGGTATTCCAGGGACCATCATGACATTTGACCTTTCCACCATGGATGATTGTTATTCCTTTATGGATAGACTGAAGATCATACGCAGGGCCACCAACATGAATGACAACAAGAGCCTGATCATCCATCCCTGGTCGACCATCTATGCAGAATACCCTGAACCCCTGAGGATGGAAATGGATGTTCGCGAAACCTTGCTCAGATTATCGGTAGGCATAGAAGATGTGGATGATCTGATCGGTGATATGGAACAGGCATTGACCTGATCCCGAAAATATTTATTACATTTCGTCTTCTTTAAACGGTTCATACATTTAATCTTATTTTATACCATGAAGCAAACCTTCAATGGCAGATCATTGATTGTATCTGCCCTGGTGGCATTCCTGTGGCTGCCTGCGGCTTCGGGACAAAAACTGGATGTCGACAAAATCAAAGGGATGAAAGCCCGGAGTATCGGTCCCGCCGGCATGAGCGGTCGGGTCACGGCCATCGATGCAGTGGTCAGCAATCCGGATATCATTTATATCGGAACTGCCTCTGGCGGGGTCTGGAAATCCGAGAGCGGGGGAATATCATGGGACCCCATCTTCGACAAGGAAAAGCTGATCAATATTGGGGCACTTGCCATTACCCAGTCCAATCCGGGTGTGATCTGGGTCGGGACCGGCGAAGGAAATCCCAGAAATTCACTGAACCTGGGGGGCGGGATCTACAAATCCCTGGATGGCGGGCATTCCTGGGAGATGATGGGATTGGAAGACACACGGAACATACACCGGATCATCGTTGATCCACGAGATGAGAATACAGTATATGTCGGTGCCATCGGGAATCCATGGTGGGAGCATCCTGAACGGGGTGTTTATAAAACCTCTGATGGTGGAAAAACCTGGGAAAAGGTCCTTTTTGTGGATGAGAAGACCGGGGCGGCGGACCTCGTAATGGATCCGCAGAACCCCAATAAGCTGATGGCCGCCATGTGGGAGCACCGGCGCTGGCCCTGGTTTTTTAAATCCGGGGGACCCGGATCCGGACTGTATGTTACCCTTGACGGAGGAAAGACATGGGAAGAAAGGACGGCCGAGGACGGCCTGCCGGAAGGTGAGCTTGGCCGCATGGGACTGGCCATCTCGCCCAGCAATCCAAAAATCGTTTATGCCCTGGTTGAAGCAGAGAAGAATGCACTTTACCGATCTGATGACGGGGGACTGAAATGGAAGAAGGTCAGTGACGGGAATGACATTGGCAACAGGCCATTCT
>Ga0111175_1141_pt1 | contig 13354 bp, 11 predicted proteins | sample DeeMarSWOR324_28_FD_80228 | JGI IMG/M metagenome (GOLD analysis project Ga0111175, IMG submission 80228) | Bacteroides sp. SM23_62
TGCGGCCGGATTCCTGTACGGATATTGCCATGGACAATCACTCGAGGTCTGTGGCAGGATCGGTTCCATCCTGGGTGGACACATAACAGAGGTAATAGGCGCCAAGATGGATAAACAGAAATGGACGATGGTGAAGGAGAAAGTCAGCGAGGTCTTCCAGGCCTAGAACAATCCGTGCAATTCCGCATTGATCTTGTCAATGACTGTTGATAGGTCATCCGTATTATCCGGGAAATTGTAATTATCCGCGTCCACGATCATCAGCTTCCCGAGGTTGTAGGAATCAATCCAGGCTTCGTAACGTTCATTCAGGCGTTTCAGGTAATCAAGCCGGATGGTGTTTTCATATTTCCTGCCCCGGATCTGGATCTGGTTCACCAGGGTGGGAATGGAAGCCCTCAGGTAGATCAGCAGATCGGGAGGTTCGATCAGCGAACTGATCAGGTTAAAAAGGGTAAAATAATTCTCAAAATCACGCGTGGTCATCAGTCCCATACTATGCAGGTTGGGCGCAAAGATGAATGCATCTTCATAGATTGTCCTGTCCTGAATGACATCCTTGCCTGATTTCCGGATCTCGAGGATCTGGTTAAACCTGCTGTTCAGGAAATAGATCTGAAGGTTGAAAGACCAGCGTTGCATATCCTGGTAGAAATCATTCAGGTATGGATTTTCATCCACGTCCTCATAATGGGGTTCCCACCTGTAATGTTTTGCCAGTAAGGATGTCAGGGTAGTTTTCCCCGATCCTATATTTCCTGCAACAGCAATATGCATTTCTGAATTATTTTAAATTCACGAATATCACGAATGTACAAAATATATCTGAAGAAGATAAGCTTTTAATCAGTGTCTGATCCTGTAAACCGAATATCCCTGATGCCTGAACAGGTAGAGAAAATCAGGTTGCATTTCAACTTTGATAAATCCATCTTCTTCCGGCAAAGGCAGCTTTACGGGAATGTTTGTTTGCAGGTCAAAACTGTATAATTCCCCCTCTTTAAAATAATACAGGTTCTGATCGGTCGCCTGGAACTCACCTGGTATTTCGAGGGGTATGGTTTTTGAATAATTTCCGAACAGGTCAAATACCAGGATACCGAATCCAGGTACATTCAGATAGACTTTGCGGCTTTTCTCAAGCATGAAGGTTGGCTGGATATCAGGCCCGGTCAGGCTGTTCAATGTCATGCTCTCGTGGACCAACTGCAGGTTGACATCAAAATACTGCAGCTGATTGTTCAGACTGTTAAAAATCCAGAATCCTCCCTGGTTGGATGAACATACCAGCTGGGCCTGGTCCACTCCCAGGTCGTCCAGCCAGATGGGACTCCTTATTTCTGACAGGAAATTATCCACCCAGACCACCTGGTTGTGATCCCTGTAATACAACAGTATCCGCAATGGATCAGAAACATCAATGGAATGGATATTCCCGAGAAACAGATTGGTGTATTCAGCTGCCCGGGTATAATCCTGAACAAATTTAATAAGGTGGTTGTCTTTGATGATGTACACATTCCCCATCGGATCTGAAAAATGCCTTTCACCAGCGACATTTACGGATTTGACAAACTGGAAATCAGAGGGTAAGAGCAGCTGAACCAGGACCGATATATAAATGATCAGGGACACATCTATTTGTCTTCATGAACCATGCCGAGGATCTCATCCACGATTTTGCGGTCATTGCGCAGGCGTGGAACTTTATGCTGGCCTCCAAGTTTTCCTTTTGCACTCAACCAATTATAAAACGTACCACTCGGGAGATTTCGTACAGTGGGCATGACCAGGGTGATGCTTTTGTATCGCTTGGCCTCATAATCTGAGTTAATGGAGCAAAGGGCGTTGTCAAGCACAGAAGTAAAATAACCAAGGTCTTTGGGGGCTTTCTCGAATTCTATCAGCCATTCATGCGAACCCTTGCCTTCATCTCCCATATAGATGGGGGCAGCGGTATATTCACTGATCACGGCGTTTGTCTTTGCACAGGATATGGCCAGGGCCTTCTCGGCATTTTCGATAATCACTTCCTCTCCGAATGCATTCATAAAGTGCCTGGTGCGTCCGGAGATCTTGATCTTATGGGGAAATGTCGAGGTGAATATGACAGTATCACCAATCAGGTATCTCCACAGACCACTGTTGGTCGATATAACAATGGCATAATTCTCTCCCGGGACAACCTTCTCAACGGTGAATGCAGGGGGATGAGGATCCCTGATCTTTCCTACAGGGATAAATTCGAAGAATACCCCGTAATCCAGCATCAGGAGCATATCATCCCTGGCTGGTTCATCCTGTATGGCGAAATGGCCCTCGGATGCATTGTATACCTCCAGGTAATGCATCTGGTCTGACGGGATCAGTTTCCTGAACTGCTCTCTGTACGGGGTGAAACTTACCCCGCCATGGGTGAATAATTCAAGGTTTGGCCATACTTCCAGCAGGTTCTTCTTCCCGGTATAATCAAGGATATGCTTTATTAAAACAAGGTTCCAGGAGGGTACCCCTGCCAGACTGGTTACGTTTTCCCGCAGGGTTTCCTTGGTGATTTCTTCCAGCTTTTCTTCCCATTCATCCATCAGCGCCACATCCTTTCCCGGGGTCCGGATAAAATCTGCCCAGAAAGGCAGGTTTTCGATCAGGATGGCAGACAGGTCCCCGTAATAAGACTGGTTTGAATAGCTGCTGATCTGGTGGCTTCCCCCAAGTGTAAGCCCTTTTCCCGACATTAATTTGTTATCCGGATAATTCTGGGAATAGATGGCCAATACATCCTTGCCCCCACGGAAATGGCAATCCTCAAGGGCCTCCCAGCTGACAGGAATGAACTTGCTCTTATCACTTGTGGTCCCGGAGGATTTGGCAAACCATTTCACCTCACTCGGCCAGAACAGGTTTTGTTCACCTCCCATGACCCTGGTAATAAGCGGTTTGTATGCTTCATAATTCCGGACCGGCACCCTTTCCTGGAATTCGGAGAAGGACTGGATCTCGGCAAAGCCATATTCCTTTCCCATCCAGGTATCCTTGGCTTCATCCAGTAATTTGAATAAGGTTTCCCGCTGCACATCAACGGGATACTTCCTGAAAAGATCTATCTGGTGAAGCCGCTTGGTATTCACCCAATTAATAATAGAACTTAAAATAGGCATCTGATCTCAGGTCATACGATAAGCATGGCATCTCCATAGGTCCCGAAACGGTACTTTTCCTTGATGGCGGTCTCATAGCAATCCATCAGGAAATCGTAACCCGCAAAAGCGGATACCATCATGAGCAGTGTGGACAAAGGGAGATGAAAATTGGACACCATCATATTGGCAATGCTGAATTCATAAGGGGGAAAGATAAACTTGTTTGTCCAGCCGTCGAATGGTTTCAGGTAACCGGTGGTGGAAACCGAACTTTCCAGGGTCCTCATCACTGTGGTACCAACCGCACAAACATTGCTCTTCCGGTCCTTGGCCCTGTTCACAACACGGGTAGCTTCTTCGTTAATGATAATGCGTTCTGAATCCATTTTGTGCTTGGTAAGATCCTCCACGTCAACGGTCCTGAAATTTCCGAGTCCCACATGAAGTGTGATAAACGAAAACTCACAACCCTTGATCTCCAGTCTTTTGAGTAGCTGTTTGCTGAAATGCATGCCTGCAGTGGGAGCAGCCACGGCGCCCTCATGTTTGGCATAGACGGTCTGATAACGCTCACGGTCTTCCGGTTCTACCCCGCGCTTGATAAATTTTGGCAGCGGGGTTTCTCCCAGCCGGTAGAGGGTTTTTTTGAAATCTTCATAATCCCCGTCATAAAGGAAACGCAAGGTCCTCCCCCTGGAGGTGGTATTATCAATCACCTCGGCGACCAGCATGTCATCCTCACCGAAATATAGCTTGTTCCCGATTCTTATTTTACGGGCGGGATCAACGAGTACATCCCATAATCTTTGATCGCGGTTCAACTCCCTCAACAGAAAAACTTCGATTTCTGCCCCGGTCTTTTCCTTATTTCCATACAACCTGGCAGGGAAAACCTTGGTATTATTGAAAACAAGGACATCCTGGTCATCAAAATATCCAAGAATCTCATGGAACACCTTGTGTTCTATTTTCCCAGAATCCCGGTGTACTACCATCAGCCTTGATTCATCACGGTTTCCAGAGGGATACTTGGCGATCAGATCTTCCGGCAGGTTGTACTTATATTGGGATAATTTCATGCGCAAGCTGTTTATTGTAAATTACGGGCCGTTATACGTATAAAAACGTGTTTTGTTACAAATTAATTAATAATTCTTCAATTTTTTTTGGTATCAATGCATCATCCACCGAAAATTGACCGATTTTGGTCCTCCGGAGCACCGCTAAATACGCACCGGTATCCAGCGCCTTGCCTATGTCGCGTGCCAATGCCCTGATATAAGTTCCCTTGCTGCATTTTACCCTCAGGGTGAGTTCGGGTGTCTTAAAATCAAGCATCTCGAGTTCACTGATATTGATCAGCTGGGGCCTCATGGCAAGTTCTTCCCCCTTCCGGGCAAAATCATAAGCACGCCTCCCCTGGATACGCTTGGCTGAGAATACAGGGGGTACCTGTAAGGATTCGCCCTTGAAATTATCGAGGATTTTATGAATCAGTTCAGGACTGATATGATCGGTAGGGAAAGTATGGTCAACTTCCGTTTCAAGGTCGCAGGAAGGGGTGGACGCTCCCAGGTAAAGGGTGGCAATGTATTCTTTTTCCAGTCCCTGGTAACTTTCAATTTCTTTGGTGGCCTTCCCCGTGCAGATGATCATCAGTCCGGATGCAAGCGGATCAAGTGTCCCGGCATGCCCGACTTTCAGTTTTTTTAAGCCAAGCCTTTTGCTGATCATGTTCCTGACTTTTTTTACGATATCAAATGATGACCAGTCCACCGGCTTATCAATCAACAGCACAGCGCCTTTGATAAAATCTGTATGGGGTGTTATCTGATGCATCAGATCAATCCGGCAATAATGGCAATAGCACCAACAACCAGGCAATATAGTCCAAAATACAAGAGTTTCCCCTTGCGTACGATGGATAACATCCATTTACAGGCCATCAGCCCCGCTACAAAAGCCGTCATAAACCCAACCAGTAGCGGAAACCACCCTGTCTTTTCACCTGCAACCGGTTCCTGCCCCAGCAGGTCAATAAAATTGGCTGCAATGATGGGAAGTATGACCATCAGGAATGAGAAACGTGCAGCTTCTTCCCGCCTGTTTCCAAGGAACAGGGCCGTGGTGATGGTAGCACCGGAACGTGAAATCCCCGGGAGCACGGCAACTGCCTGGGCGATGCCTATGATAAAGGCATCCAGGTATCCTATTTTCCGGGAACCCGGTATGATAAAAAAGGATATGGTCAGCAGGGTGGCGGTGATCAACAGCATGGTTCCCACAAATACGATGTTCCCGGTGAAAAATGCCTCTACTTCACTTTTAAAAAACACACCGACAATGGCCACAGGTAACATGGAAAGGATAATCTTAAGCAGGTATGCCGATGACTCATTGTACCTGAATCTCATGGAATCAATCAGCATCTTTTTCAGATCGTTAAAGAAAACAACGAGGATACTCAGCACAGTTGCTCCGTGCACTACTATTGAAAAAGTCAGGTTTTCCCTGGCTTCAATCTGTAACAAGGCTTTTCCGATCTCGAGATGTCCGCTGCTGCTTACGGGCAGGAATTCTGTCAATCCCTGGACAAGGCCAAGGATGAGCGCTTCTATCCAATTCATTTAATCCTGTTTCTCTTCTTTAGGTTTCTTCATGATGGCCCAGATCTCAAAAACAAATCCAAAAAGGACCACAATCGGAGCAAGGGTAATTCTTCGGAAGTTGAATATCTCAGGATTAAAAACATTGGGGTCATCTGATTTTCCACCCATCATTAAAAGGAATCCGATCATGATGATGGCAAAGCCTATGATCAGTAATATATAATTCTCCTTTTGTAAGGGGAAGTCAGGTCCTTCTTGTTCGGTTTTCTTTTTTGCCATGGCAGCTCAGTATTAATAATAAAGATCATCGGATTTCATCCGAAGGTATTTATTGATTGCAAAATATGTGGAAATCCAGTTTAGCACAATGCCCAGGAAGATGACGATTAGGAAAAGTATCGCGAGAATATCTATGTCATGGAAACTTATCACCTCCATAAATTCCTTTTGTATCAGGTAGATCACACCGATCAGCATGAGGATGGCAATGACGGAGGCATATATCCCATGTTCTGCACTTTTAAACAGGAAAGGTTTCCGGATAAAAGAATGGGTGGCTCCGACAAGTTGCATGGTATTGATCAAAAATCTCCTGGCATAGACGGAGAGCCGGATGGTATTATTCACCAGTGCAACGGCGATAAAAAATAGCAATCCGCTGAAAACAAGGATAATCAGGCTGATCTTCCTGACATTTTCATTGACCAGGTGGATCAGGGATTCGTGATACATGATCTCATCCACCTCTTCAAATTTTTGTAATTCCTTTTCGATGGCGGCAATACTGTCGGGATTGGCATAATCCGCGTAGAATTTTACATCTATGGATGCCGGCAGGGGATTGTAGCCAAGGAATTCAATAAAATCCTCACCCAGTTCATCGGCTGTTTCACTGGCGGCTTCTTCACGGGTGATGTAGTCTGTGGATTTGACATAATCCTTTGCATCCAGGTTCTTCTGTAGCCTGATGATATCAACCTCCTTGGCTTCATCTTTCAGGATCACGGAAAAACCGATATTTTCCTTTACATGGATGGATAAGCGTTTGGCATTGAGCAATAACAATCCTATCAGTCCCAGTAAAAAAAGCACAAGGGAGATACTGATGATGGAGGTAGCATATGAACTCCGCAGTTTTCTTTTTGTTATGGTCTGTTGCTTCTTCTGCATTATGCCGGTTTGAGACTGCAAAAATACAATTATTTCCAGATAAATGGTTTACCTTGAATAACTCTGGTTTTAGAGGAATGTATACCCTATTCAATGATCTCGATCCAACCGAAAGGATCGGGTTCATCCCCGTACTGGATGGCCGTCAGTTTATTGTAAAGTTTGACTGAAACCGGACCAGGATTCCCATCCTGACAATAATCATGCGTAGTATTGGTCTGGGGATCAACGATTTTTTTGATCGGACTGATGACGGCGGCTGTACCACATGCACCGACTTCCTCGAATTCTCCAAGCTCGTCTATGGGCACCGGCCGTTTTTCAACTTTCATCCCGAGTTGCTGGGCCAGTTCCTGCAAGCTCATATTGGTAATGGAAGGGAGTATGGTATGTGAGTCAGGAGTAATGTATTTATTGTCTTTGATACCAAAGAAGTTGGCCGGACCGCATTCATCGATATATTTTTTTTCGAGGGCGTCGAGGTAAATCACTGAAGCAAAACCCTGCTCATGTCCTTTCTCCATGGATGTTAAGCTGGCAGCATAATTCCCGCCTACTTTAATGTGACCCGTCCCCAGTGGAGCGGCCCGGTCATGATCCCTGCAGATCATCATATCTACCGGCTTGAATCCCTCTTTGAAGTAAGGTCCCACAGGTGTGACGAATACCAGGAAAAGGTATTCCTTACCGGGTTTTACACCCACTTCCGCACCGGTTCCCACAAGCAGTGGACGGATATAAAGGGCGGCACCGGTCCCATATGGCGGCATGAAGCGTTTATTTAACTGGACTGCCTTAACGATCATTGAATGAAACAGTTCTTCAGGAACCACAGCCAGCTTAATTCCTTCAGCACTTCTCCTCATACGCCTGGCATTTTCCTGCCAGCGGAAAATGCGTATCTTTTCGTCCTTGCCCATATAGGCTTTCATCCCTTCAAAGCATTCCTGTCCATAATGCAATCCGGTAGCTGCCATGTGGAGGGGGATGTATTCAGAGGATGAGATCTCCAGTTCACCCCATGCCCCGTTGCGATAATAACTTCTTACATTATAATCGGTTGGCATGTAACCGAACGGAAGATTTCCCCAGTCAATCGATAAGGCCATATCTGTGATTTTTATGGGATTAATAAAGGATGATAAAATTAGCTATTATAGCAGAAATAGCCAACCTGGCTATACTGTTATTGAATATCATGAAAATTGCCTGATGTTTTCAATTTGTTGTTCCATTGATATTTCCTGAAGTTTCCTGGCAGTTTCTGTAAAAAACTCATGGTTTTCAAGCAGTTTAACCTGTCTCAGGTTCCATTCCTTTTTGGTGTTGATCTTTTTGTTCAGCAGATATTCCTGAAATAATCTGTCTGATTGGATGAGAAAATCGGCCCTGCCCAGATGATCGAGATTTGCATCACAGATAATCTTCTCGAGAAGGCTGGAAGGCTCAGGAGGCAGTTTGGTGGCCATGATCAGATCACATATGGCATCAATCTGTTCTTCCTTGAACTTGTATACCGGCAGGATTTCGCGAGCATATTCCACCGACTTTTCCTCATGGCCATCAAAGGTATCAATATATCCCATATCATGGAGCAGGGCCGCAGATCTCAACAGGAGCATCTCCTCTTGGCTCACCTTCTCCCCGTGGCCGAGCAATTCAACCCGCCGGTAAACATGACCGGTATGATGAAGGTTGTGGTACAACAATTTTTCAGACAATTCCTTTTGCAGCCTGTCCATGATATATTCTTCCAGGTCCAGTAGTCGCAGCAACTGGATCTGAATCATGAATTTTGTATTCGGGGTCATTCCGTCTTCCTCGCATAATTCGGGCTTTATCCTTTCAACGAAATACATGGCAATATCCCCTTTGTATTTGACAGGCATTTTCCCGCGGAAATCGCAATCGAAGAAATCCTTTACCAGTTGATAGGTTGAGGCTGAAATATTGATCTTACCGATTTTTCCTGATGATTCCATCCGGCTTGCCGTATTTACAGTATCCCCCCATATATCATAGGAGAATTTTTTCTGGCCCACCACACCGGCAATTACAGAACCGGTATGAATCCCGATCCTAAGATCCCAGATATCGGCCATGCTGTCTTTCAATTTCTTCATAAATTGCTGCATCTCCATGGCTGCCAGTATGACCTCGACCGGATTGGTCCGGTTCTTGACAGGGATCCCGCCAGCAGCCATATAGGCATCGCCAATGGTCTTGATCTTCTCGATATTGTATTTTTCTACCACGCTGTCGAAATGGAAATAAAAACGGTCCAGCTCGTCGATCAGCCTGTCAGGATTCATCTGTTCGGCAATTTTGGTAAATCCTTCAATATCGGCGAACAGTACGGTGACCATTTTAAATTTGCTGGAGGTGACTTTTCCCTTCGCTTTTAGTTCATCTGCCGTTTTCTTGGGCAGGATATTGGCCAGCAGGTTATCTGTTTTTTCCTTTTCCTTAATCAGCGCATCGGTCCTTTCCAGTACGATCTCCTCCAGCCGGAAACGCTCCTTTCCATGTTGCACGGACCGCCATTTCTGGTAGGCAATGAAAATTAAGATGAGGAGCAGCAAATAAAAGATAATGGCATACCAGGAAAAATAAAATGGTGATTTGATCCTGAATGAAAAGCTGTCACTTTCAGATACCGAGCCATAGATGTCCTGACTCCTGACCAGAAGATCGTATTTCCCCCGGCTTAGTCCCCTGAATTCAATGCTGGCATGCTCACTCCACTCTGACCAATGCTCCTGCAGTCCGATTAAACGGTACTGGAATATGGGAATTGATTCAGTGCTGAAATCTGTCGATAGAACAAGGAAACGGATCCTGTTCCTGGCATATGGAATGGTAACCCTGTTGTCTTCGTGTTGTTCAGCAAATGCATAAGACTTGATAAAATCATAATTATATACAGAATCCTCACCAAAGATCACATTGATGATATGGGTATGGAATACTGGTTTAACGGGACTGGCAAATGCGGAATCATATCGCAGGATACCGGATTGGGAGCCTATCCACGTGACCATGTCACCTTCGGGATATAAACAGTTAATATGTTGCTCATACATCCGGCGATATGGCATCTTGTATAATTCAAATCCTTTTCCCTCCTGTTTTTCAGCTATATAGATCTCGTTCCTGCCTGCTTCAGGGAAATGGAGGTTAATCCAGTAGTTCTGGTTTGCATCCCGGGCCATAAGGCTGATCCTGAATATGCCATCAATGCGGGGAAAGGTGAATAAGGTGTCCCTGACAAACTCGTCCTTGTTGTGATGATACCTGAATAAACCTTCCAATCCTGAAAAGTAAATTTGTCCCTCGACCGGAATCAGGTCAACATAAGCATCCCTATCTCCAAGTATGTCATTTGTTGAATATTGAATAAAGTTGAGATCCACTGGGCCATCAAAATGCTTACTCGAACAATATACCTTGCCCTGACGGGATGAGAGCCAGAGACATCCATCGTCAGATTCTGCGATATCTGATATATCCCTCATGAGTGTATCCCTGCAGACAATACTGTCTCCTTGAAAGATCAAAAAAGCATGATCTGATCCGGCCAGCAACAGCCCATTTCTTGCTGAATAATGGATTTTATTAACCTGGGATGTGATCATCGTTTCCAGTCCCTGATCCTGTATCCTGAATACGCCATCCGTTGTCGATATGATCAGGGATTCTGTGGTTCCGATAATTTGCCGGCATCCTCCTTCGAAGCCAGGGATCCTGTTAAAATAGCTTGTACCCGGCATTCCGGAAGTGTCGGTCGCAGGAACCAGGTAGTATAATCCAAGGTCGGTGGCTGCATACAAGATCCCCTTATGCCTGGCCAGGTCATTGACATTTCCTTCAAGTCCACTCGCTCTGCTGAAGAATGTAAAGGAACAGGGAAATTCAATGCGGCTGAGTGACTGAGGGTGAACCACCCAGAGATGATCCATGGCATCAACAAACAAACTGACAATATGGTTACTCGATAATCCATCATTGTTTGAGATATGTTTGATGATCCCTCCACTCATGTCAGTTATGATCACTCCTCCCTTTCTGGTTCCCCAGGCCAGATGTCCGGTGGAAAGCCCGATTATACAGGAATATTGTCTGGATGCCAGGAGTGAGTCCAGGTGGCTGAAACCTGCAGTGATTCCCTTAATATCGGAGAAACGAGCCTGACTGTTAAGGCCATCTACCATGATCCGCGTCCCCTTGAAAGTCAATAAATCTGAAACATGCTCGAGGGGCAGATCGCTTGCTTCAGTAAGGACTGACAGCTGTCCATCTTCATAGTGGTATATACCTTCATGCTTACCATACACAAGGATTCCTGAAGCCGATTGGAAAATTTTATCCGCCTGAAATGGCAGATCAATCTTCTGGGGCAGATCCCCTTCCCAGGTGAATAATCCTTTCCGTGTTAAAACATATAATGTGCCATCAGATGCCAGTACCCGTTCGACGGAATCACCTTCTTCAAAAAGGGTATAACTATCCAGGTTGATCCCGAAAAACTCGCTGATTCCATCACGGGTTTTGACCAGGTAACCAAACTTGTTTTTGGTAAAGCATAAAATCCCCTGAGGGGTCCTTGACAGGCTAATATCCCCGGGGATATTCAGGTCATTCCAGAATGTGCCGTCGAAACGGAGTATGCCGTTTTGTGATCCTATATATATAAATCCATGCTCATCCTGGGTAACCGAATTATAATGATTTACGTATGAGTATTGGCCGGGATGATAGGTCTGTATATAAGCCTGTCCAAGTTCTTGAAAATGAGTGGCTGATATTTTAACGCCCGGAATGAGGCCAAGGATGAAAGCTGAAAATATGAAATTAAATCTTCTCGAAGTGTGAAGAAAATTCATAACTTGTGTTTCTGTCCGTCAAATTTATGAAATGGATATGAATATTTAACGTTCTTAATATACAGCAAGCATAATTTAGTTTTTAAATAGAAGATTAATCATATGGAAGAACAAACCAAAAAGAAACCCATATTGGTTACCTGGGATTTTACCCAGAAGTCAGAGTTTGCACTTGAGCATGGGATCAATTTATGCAAAGAATTGAAAACCAAGATTGTAATGCTCCATATAGCAAAAACTGATAAAGATGCCAGAGCTGCAAAGAAGCAGATGGATATATTGGCCGCTGCCACACAGAACAAGAACGGGGTTGTTACCAGTGCGATGGTCCCGGTAGGTAACATTTTTACAACGATCTCGGATATAGCCACAGAGATTCATGCAGAAATGGTTATCATGGGAACCCATGGAATAAGGGGTATGCAGAAACTGATGGGCAGCTGGGCACTCAAAGTGATCGCCAGCTCGAAAGTTCCATTCATTGTTGTCCAGGCTCCTCCAGCATCACATGGATTTAAGAAGATTGTTTTCCCATTGGATTTCAGAAGTGAGAATAAGGAAAAGATCCAGTGGATATATTTTATCGGAAGATTGTACAATTCCATGTTCTACATCATTAAAGAGAGGGTTAACGACCGCAAGTTTAAGAAAAGCATTCATTCGAACCTCCTCTTTACCGAGAAATTTCTCAGGAGCAATAACCTCGTCTATGAGATCCATACCTCTTCCGGGAAAAAGGATTTTACTACGGAAACCCTTGAATTTGCCGAGCAGATCGAAGCCGACCTCCTGCTTGTCACCGCTACCAGGAATATTGGCTTTGCAGACTATGTGCTGGGTGCCAATGAACAGAAAATCCTTGCCAATCCTCACGGGATACCTGTAATGTGCATCAATCCCCGTCCTGTAAAAATGGGTGGTGGTTTCAGTGCTACTGGCGGGTAGGATATTTCATAGATAAATCATGGCCGCAGCATACCGGTATTGAATAACGGTCCTGCGACTTTTTTATTTATATTGCATCCGTTGACAGTATAATCAAAGGATGCAGGAACTTGTCTTTGCCACCCATAATGAACACAAGGCCCGTGAAATCCAGGCCATTCTTCCAAACGAATACCGCATACTCAGTCTTGATGATGTAAAATTTCAGGACCCCGTACCCGAGAATGAAAATAGCCTGGAGGGTAATGCTTCTCAGAAAGCATGGTATATTCATCACAGGCTGGGGAAAGATTGCTTTGCTGATGATACGGGACTCGAAGTGGATTGTCTGAACGGGGCCCCCGGTGTATATTCTGCCAGGTATGCTGAACTTACCTGTGACAAAAAAGCCAATGAACCTGCATCAGAGGCGAACATCAGAAAATTACTGGCGCAGATGGAGGGAGAAACAAACCGGCAAGCACGGTTCAGGACAATCATCGCACTTATTCTGGGGGGGAAAGAGTATATTTTTGAAGGTATGGTTAAAGGCGTGATTCTAATGGGGAGAAGAGGATCGGGTGGATTTGGTTATGATCCGGTATTTCTCCCATCAGGTTACACGGAT